>Ga0187779_10000004_pt1 | contig 189036 bp, 136 predicted proteins | sample 1015_Q2_SP10_10__FD_132435 | JGI IMG/M metagenome (GOLD analysis project Ga0187779, IMG submission 132435) | Tropical peat soil microbial communities from peatlands in Department of Meta, Colombia - 1015_Q2_SP10_10_MG | ecosystem: Environmental > Terrestrial > Soil > Wetlands > Peat | place...
ACCGGACTATTACCAGGGATGCTCCGACACTTTTCTTTGCGGGGGAGAGCCCGATTCGCCGCCACTTGAGTGGCCGCCAAATGTGGGGTATCAAATGCTCAGCAGAAGCAGGCTGTTCGGCGTGGTTCTGTGCGCGCTCGTTTTCTCTGCGTGTCCCCTTCTTTTCAGTCAGGCGAACGGCAGCTTCACCGGCACCGTAGCCGACAAGACCGGTTCGGTCATACCTGGCGCCACCGTTCGCGTCACTTCCCAGACCACGGGTTTCGCCCGTGAGGTCAAGACCGACGACACCGGTCACTACCTCATCCCGCTCCTGCCCGTTTCCGTCTTCACGGTTCACGTCGAGGCTCAGGGCTTTCAGACCGTCGATCAGAGAGACGTGCGGCTGCAGGTGAACGAGCAACGTGAGCTCGATTTCACCATGGCCCCCGCCTCCGTCACCTCTACCGTCGAAGTAAGCGCCACCGAAGTTGCCGTGCAGACCTCCAACCCAACCCTGGGCCAGGTCATCAACGATCAGCAGGTGGCCCAGCTTCCCCTGAACGGCCGCGACTTTGTGCAGTTAGCTACTCTCACCCCCGGTACCACGCAGGAAACCAACCCGAACAGCTTCTTCACCAGCGGGGCCAGCAGTGAAGTTGCCGCCCGCGGCATCTATTCGCTCTCCGTGGGCGGGTCTCGCGCCCAGAGCACCGACTGGCTGCTTGACGGTGTCGACAACAATGAGCTGACCGCTGGCGGCATCGCCATCCTGCCCTCGATTGATGCCATCCAGGAATTCAAGGTTCTGACCTACAACTATTCCGCTGAGTACGGGACGCGCGCGGGTCCGACGGTGCTCGTGTCCAGCAAGGCGGGCACCAACGCTTTCCACGGATCGGTGTTCGAATTCTTCCGCAACACGTCTCTCGACGCCCGCAGCTACTTCGCCTCCGAGCGTGAAAAATTCAACTTGAACCAGTTCGGTCTCGCAGTTGGCGGTCCGATCAAGAAGGACAAGACCTTCTTCTTTGCCGATTACCAGGGCAAGCACCAGCGTCGCGGCATTCCCTTCATTGGACTTGTCCCAACGCAGGCGATGATGAATGGTGATTTCAGCTTGGACCCGCTGGGCCAGCCCCGTCCCGACGTTTTCGACGGCAAGACCACGAATAAGGACGGGTTTCTTGATCTTGTCAATCCCGTTGGGGGGTTCATACCCTTTAAATGCGACGCCGCAGGTAATCCCATTCCCGGCAATTCCAATGGAACCCAGACCGGTGGCACAAACTGCAACAAGATTCCAGCGAACCTCTTCGATTCCACCGGACATGCGATGATCCAGCTGTATCCTCAGAGTACGGGGCCAAATCTGGCGACCAGTACCAACTTTGCTGATGTGCCAGTTCGGAAATTGGACGAGAACTCGTTCGACATCCGTCTGGACCACAATTTCTCCAGCAAGGATTCCGCGTTTGCGCGCTTCAGTTACGACCAGGCAGCCTCGTTTGTTCCGGGAGGTTCGCCCGGTTTTTCTGAGCAAAACGCCTTCGGCAGCACGCAGCACATCACCAACCACGGGCGCAACGCTGCCATTTCGGAAACCCACATTTTCTCCCCTAACAACATCAATCAGTTCAATTTTGGCTTCAATCGCATCTTTAACCACATCATTTCCTTTGGCGACGGCACCTGCGAATCCGCCAACCTGGGTATACAAGGGGCCAACCTCAACAGTAAGTGTCCGAATGCCCCCTCTGGTGTAGCCACGCAATCCACAAGTGCCTGCGTCAGTTGCGGGCTCAGTTCTACCTTGATGAACAACTACTGGGCGCTCGGGGATCGTGGCTTCGCTCCCTTCCAGGGGGGCACGAATGTATTCATGATTGCCGACTCCTTCGACATGATCCGTGGCAACCACAACATCCGCGTGGGCGGAAGCATTCGCATCCAGCAGATGAATGTGCTCACCAATGCCTTCCAGGATGGCTTCTTCATCAACTTCGGCTTAAGCCAGGATGCTGCCGCGGACCTGCTTCTGGGGCAATTGGGCGGTGGCATTCATGACCAGACCTTCTTCGGCGCCACCACCGGCCGGCGCTGGAAGCTATTCCGGCCATTTGTACAAGACGATTGGCGCCTGACCAACAGCCTGACCCTGAACTTGGGGCTTGCCTGGGCGCTGGTCACGCCTATTACCGAGGCCCAAAATCGCCAGGCCAATTTCGACTTCGACACGGGCAAGTTCTATGTGGCCGGATCGAGTTCCCTGCTCGCAGGGTGCCCCATCTGTGTGCACTCTAATAGCGACGTCGGTATCCAGATGGATAAAACTGCTCTCGAACCGCGCGTCGGATTAGCCTGGAAGCCCTTCGGCAGCCAGAATACGGCGGTGCGCGCCGGGTACGCCATTTTCCACGATTCTTCCTGGAATCAGGGAGCGCAAGGGCTGTGGGAGAATCCTCCTTACTTCGCCGAATCGGACAATTTCCCCGGACCCTGTCCCTTCAACAATGTCAACTCGCCCAATCCACAGAACTGCGGTCTACAGCGCATGTTCCTTCCCCCCATCACTTCGCCGCCCAGCCCCACGTCCTTTCCGGGCGCTTTGCAGTCACAGAATCTCGACTTCAAGCAGGGCCGGGTACAGCAGTTCAATTTGAATGTGGAGCATGAATTCTTCGGGAATCTTGTGCTGACGACTGGCTATGCCGGTTCTCGCAGTTCCCACATTCTGGTGGATGGTTTGAACCTGAACGTCGGATCTCCGACGGCCTGCGGTACTCCGGGTTACACGTTGGGCTGCGGAGCCGGCGGAGCTGCTTTCGGACCCAAGTGGGGTCCGCCGACGTTCGTCGGCTTTTTGACCATTAACAACAACAACGACATCGGCACGGCTCACTATGACTCGCTGCAAATCAAGGCTGAAACCAGGAGTGTCCGCCACGGACTCTATGCCTTGTTAGGGTACACCTACTCTCGCACCTTCGATTCCGCGATGCCCGACGGCCTCGGTACGTTCCCCGGAGCCACATATTTTCCATTGCCTGGATATCAAAAGCTGGATTGGGCTCTTTCCAACCTTAATCTCAACCAGCAGTTCACCGCCAGCGTGCTCTACAATCTGCCCTTTGGAAAGGGCAAGCAGTTCGGCGGAGATTGGAACGGTGCGACCAACGCAATTTTGGGCAATTGGGAAGTCGACACGATTGTAAGAGTAACAACTGGCTTTCCGCTCTTCGCGGTGGATAGCGAAAACGCTTCGGGAGTTGCGTTTTCATGGAACGGCAACGGCTTGAATCGGCCGGATATGCTCAGTGATCCAAACAAGCCGGGAGTAGTGGCAGCCAATCCCGATCCAACTTGCCAGGTCTTGGTGTCCCAGGGTGGCCGTGCGCCTGATAAGGTGCATACCCTTCAAAACTGGTTCAATCCTTGTGCCTTTGCTCACGCTGCCCCCGGAGAACTTGGCGACTCGAACCGCGCTCCCATGTACGGACCCCGGTTTGTGAACACCGATCTCTCGTTTATCAAGCACTTCCCGATTCGAGAGAGCCTTGGGTTAGATTTTCGGGCAGAGTTTTTCAATATCTTCAATCATCCTCAGTTCTACCTGCAAGGTGGCAGCAGCGCAATGCAGGACGTAAACGCGCTTTCCAGTTTCGGTGTCGTCAACGGAACCGTGAACAATCCCAGGGTCATCCAATTCGCCCTGAAATTGAACTTCTAGCCTGTAGTCCGAGGCGGCCGAGCCGGGCGCAGAACACCCCAGCGGCGTTATGCAGGGAGGACACATGTGATCCGGTCTCTTTCGCCCCTGACGATTGCGGGGAGCCTTTTCCCCGCGGCCAACTACGTCTAAGTCGCATTCGCAAATCCCGGGCAGTCAAACTGGACACTAGCTCCTGTCTTCTCAGTCTGCCGTAATCCTTGCCATCAAGAAGGGGTCATGCCTCGTCGCAAACGGAATCTTTCGCTGGTTTTGTCTGCCGTCATTCTTCTCCTGGGTGCCTCGATGGCCCAGAAGCTCCAAGTCATCGTCGATCAGGATGCGCGCGGCCCCGGCACGAGCGATCAGCAGGCCATCCTTGTCTTCCTGCAGTCGGAGAAATTCGACGTCCTCGGCATCACCACCGTCAGCGGCGACCAGTGGGTAAAAGAAGAGACCCAGCACGTCCTCCGCTTGCTCGAAATTGCCGGCCGCACCGATGTTCCGGTTTTCCAGGGCGCCGAATTTCCCCTGCTCAATTCCAAGGAAGAATCCGAGGGCTGGGAAGCCCTCTACGGCAAGCTGGAATACAAGGGATGCTGGACTGAGCGCTTCGCAGCGAAGCGCTCCACCATCTTCGAGGAGCCGTACCATCCGTCCAACGTCGTGCCGGCCATGCCCGAGGGCGAACCGCACCTCGAAGCGCAGCGCGGCACCGCCGCCGAGTTCATCGTCGAGATGGTGCACAAGTATCCCGGCGAAGTCGTCCTGTGGGCCGGGGGACCACTCACCAACTACGCTCTCGCCTTGAAGCTCGATCCCGCCGTCGCTACGCTGGCAAAAGAATTTGTCCTCATGGGCGGTGGCTTGTATGCCGACAAGGGCGCTATCGATCCCGGTGCCCTCGACGCCCGCCGCGAATTCAACTGGTGGTTCGATCCCGAAGCCGCTCGCATCGTCCTGCGTGCGCCCTGGAAGAAACTCACCATCACTCCCATCGACATCTCCGTCAAAACCCGCTACACAGAAGACATGAAGGCCAGCATCGCCAAGGCCGGCACGCCGGTCACCGAGTACCTCGATAAGTACTCGCTCCCCGGCTACATGTGGGACGAGATTTCCGGGGCCGCGCTTATCGACCCCTCCATCATCACCGGCCAGAAGCAGCTCTACATGGATATCGATATCGAGCACGGCCCCAGCTATGGCAAAACCCTTTTCTGGGACGCCAAGGCCCGCGTCCCGCCCTACCTGCGCCTCGCTACCGTCCAGTTTGATATCGACGCCCCTAAGTTCTACAAGCTCTACATCGACCTGATGACCAGGACTCCCCAGAAGCCATGACCGCGGTTGCGGCTGAAATGGTTCGTCCCCGAGCGCCACGCCCGTTATAACATCGCTCAAATGAGACGCCTCGCAATCCTCCTCCTGCTCGCCGCCTGCGCCGTCTCGGCCGAGGAACGCCGCAAGGTCATCATCGACGAAGACTGCTCCGGGCCTGGCGGCAGCAACCTTCAGGCTCTTCTTGTCATGCTGCAATCGCCGCAGGTTGAAGTGCTGGGGATCACCGTCGTCAGCGGCGACCAGTGGCGCGACGAAGAGATCGCCCATACCCTTCGCCTGCTCGAAATCATCGGCCGCACTGATATTCCCGTCGTCCCCGGCGCCGTCTTCCCCCTTGTCCGCCGGCGCGACGAAGCGCAACTCTGGCAGCGGGGCTTTGGCAAAGTCGCTTACGCCGGTGCCTGGGACGACCGCTGGTGGCACGAGCCCAACGTGGTGCCCTCGCTACCCGAAGGCCATCCCAGCGCCAAGCCTGCTGCCGAAGACGCCGCCCACTTCCTCATCCGCATGGTTCACCGCTACCCGAATGAGGTGACCATCTACGAGGGTGGCCCCATGACCGACCTGGCCCTGGCCATCTCGATCGATTCGCACTTCGCCGAGTTCGCCCGCGAATTGGTTTTCATGGGTGGAAGCCTGAGTCCGGAGACGGACAACCCGGAGTTCCTCAATAATCCCCGCCACGAATTCAATTTCTGGTTCGATCCCGAAGCCGCGCAGATCGTCCTAGGCGAGCCCTGGAAGAAAATCATCTGCACGCCCACCGACATCTCCCTCAAGACTCGCCTTACCGCCGCGATGGTCAAGGAAATCGAGGCCAGCGATACGCCCCTGGCCCATTACCTCGCCCGCTTCGTTCAGCTCGGCCCCGGTGCCGACACCATGTGGGATGAGCTGGCCGCCGCTGCCTGGATCAATCCTGCCCTGATCACCCGCCGCGACACCCGTTACATGAGCGTAGACCTGGATCACGGTGCCGGCTACGGCAACACCCTAACCTGGACCGAGAAAGATAAGCCCGCCTTTCCTCTGCCCCCGGTGGAAATCCAACTGGACCTGGACAAAGAAAAGTTCTACGGGATGTTCGTGCGCCTCATGCGTGCCCCCACCCGGACCACTCCCTGATGCAAGGCGTCGATTCTGCAGCCCACCGAAGGCGAAAGACCAACTGTTACCTGCCAGTGGAAAGCGCTCCGCATCCACCCGCCGCCAGCGCCCCCACCCCGTGATACAAATGGAACCTTGCCGCCCACCGCTGCATCCATCCCTCTTCGACGCTGGCGTATCGCCTTCCTCCTCGCCTTCGGTGTCATCGTCAATTTCTGGGATCGCGTGAACCTCTCCGTTTCTCAGGATGCCCTGCACGCCGCCTTTGGCCTCTCCCTGGTGGCCTTCGGCTATCTCTCTAGCGCCTTCAGCTGGACCTACGCCCTGATGCAGGTCCCTGCCGGCGTCTTGCTGGACCACTTCGGTGTCAAGCGTGTCGGTCGCGTCAGCACCTTCCTCTGGAGCCTCGCTGGTTTCGGCGCCGCGCTCTCTCCCGGACTCGCTGGATTCTTCGCAGCCCGCTTTCTGCTGGGGATCGCCGAGTCTCCAACCTTTCCCGGCAATGCCAAGGCTATTGGCTACTGGTTCACCAAGCCCGAGCGCACCCTGGCCACCGCCATCACCGATGCCGCCGCCAAATTCTCCACCGGTGTCGGTGTTCCGTTCCTCGGTGTCCTACTGCTCCGCTTCGGATGGCGCTGGAGCTTCGCGGCCACTGGCTTCGTCAGCCTCTTCTACTTTGCGCTCTTCCATCGCGTATACCGCGATCCCAGCGAGGACTCGGGTCTTTCCCCCAGCGAACGTCAGTACATCGTCGCCGGAGGAGCCCAGCCCGAAGACTTGCGCCGAGAAGCGAGGGGGAACCGAGAAGGTCCCCTCGCGGCCCGCGCCTCCCTGGGATACCTTCTGCGTCAGCCCAAGGTCTACGGACTGGCCATGGGCTGGGGCGCTTATAACTACAGCTTCTTTCTTCTCCTGGCCTGGCTGCCGAGCTATCTCTCCCTCACGATCCACACCGACCTGCTCCACTCCGCGCTCTACACCAGCGTCCCCTGGCTGTTGGCGGCCCTGACCGATGTAATCGTCGGCGGTTGGCTCGTGGATGCGCTCATCCAGCGCGGCTGGAACGCCGACCGGGTGCGCCGCGCCGTGCTCATCGGCGGAACCGCCTGCGGCCTCGGCATTCTCGGAGCTGGGGGGGCGCACAGCGCTCCTGCCGCACTGGCCTGGATCAGCCTGGCTCTGGGCGGCCTCGCCGCCGCCGCCCCGGTCGCCTGGAGCGTTCCCTCCCTCATCGCGCCTCGCGAAACCGTGGGCAGCGTTGGTGGCATGGTCAACTTCTCGGGCCAGATCATGGCCATCGGCGCGCCCATCATCACCGGCTACATCGCCCAGGGCACACACTCTTTCGCCGCGGCATTCGCCACCGCCACCGTCATCCTGCTCGTAGGGATCTGTGGCTACGCCCTCCTCCTGGGGCGCATCGAGCCCATCCCGGAACCCCGGCTTGCATAGCGTGACGTTCCGCCTCCGTTCCGGACGACGCCAGGAAAGGCGCGCCGCACGGCTTCAGAACCGCAATTCCTGCGGCTTGGCCACGTAGGACCACCCTCCAGATCGTGTGGACATGAAACCCGCGTTCAGACTTCCGGATTCAGATGCAGCACCTGCGTGGCGATATCAGCCAGAACTCGCGAATCACATTCGTGTCCCGCCGATCCACCGCCCGTACTTTTCAACGCGATGGTCCGGGCCGTGCGGCCGCTGTTGAGAAGAAATGTTCGGACATGTCCTTCGGTAATGTCCTGCCCCCCCAACCGTGGGACATACTGGGGTTGACCTGCTGAACCTCCGCACTGCAGGAGATACAGCAAGTCTGGTAGCTCGTGACAGCTTAACTGCGAATGACGACTCAGGTCCTGTACTCCAGGCTTCCACTATGACCCCGCTGTTGCAACCCGAATCCCGTTGGCGCCCGCCGCGCCTCACGTTCGCGCAAACGACCCCTGCCGTGCTTCGCTTCCAGAGCGGACGCCGCATACGCGGCAAACTGCAGGTCATCTCCGTCACCGGCGGCCTGCTCTCCCTGCCCAGCCTCCTCGACCAGGGTGCACGGGCCAAATTGATGTTCCTGATGGAGAGCGGTACGGTGCTGGGCACAGCCGAAATGCTGCTTCCGGTCTCCACCACGCTGCAACCGTTCCGCTTTGTTGCCATCGGGAAAGAAGACCAAACCCGGCTACAGAACGCCATCCGGTCTTCCGCGGATGAGAATCGCCGCGACCAGCAAGCGATCATCCGCGAGCGCGCCTGGTAACCCCGACCTTCTCACTTTCTCGCCGTGATCGACTCTCTCCGCGTCGGTGTTGTGGGTGTGGGCGCTAACGCTAGCGTCGGCGTCTCGCCCTCCTCTCCCTTGGAAGAGTCATGTGCGCTTAGCGAATCCTCTGTGTTTTGCCCGTTCAAGGTGTTTCCCCTGCCTCCTGTGACCTGGGATGCCGGCGTACCCCATCCCACCGGTCGTTGACTTGCTCCCCCATCGCCCCTTACCATTCGCGAGTTCTCCCTTTCCGGCCGAAGCCTTGGAGGCAAGGTGCGCCCATTTCTTCGACTCTCCCTGCTCGCACTCATCGTCATTTCTGCTCTAGCCCAGGTCACAACCTCCGCCAAGCCAATCTTCAAATTTCAGGAAGTCATGATTCCCATGCGCGACGGCGTGCGACTCCAGACCGTCATCCTCACGCCCGTCGATCAGCAGGCTCCGCTGCCCATTCTCTTCCGCCGTACTCCCTACGGGGTGCCCGAGAAGGCGCCCGTTCAGATACCGTCCAGCCTCAAGGAACTCGCCCAGGACGGCTACATCTTCGTCCTGCAGAATCTCCGCGGTCGCTTCAAATCGGAAGGCGTATTCCTGCTTTCTTCCTGGGTCGATCTCAACGACCCCAAGGCCACCAACGAGACCACCGACGCCTACGACTCCATCGATTGGCTCATCAAGAATGTCCCCAACAACAACGGGAAGGTTGGCATGTTCGGTGTCTCCTATGCCGGTTTGACCGCCGCCCTCCCACTGCTTCGTCCCCATCCCGCCCTCAAGGCGACCAGCGAGCAGGCCTCGCCCGTCGATCAGTGGATGAATGACGACGACCACCGTTTCGGTGCCCTGCGCGAAAGCTACGACTTCGAATACGCCGTTATGGAGCAGGCCGACAAGAACAAGAACACCTACTTCCCTTTCGAGACCTACGACACCTACCAGTGGTATCTCGACCTCGGCCCCGTCGCCAACATCAACGCAAAGTACCTGCACGGCTCGATTGCTTACTGGAACTCGACCGTCGAGCATCCCAACTACGACGACTTCTGGAAAAAGGAAGCCTGGGTCAACCAGCTCCACGCTTCCACCGTCCCCAACCTGAACGTTGCCGGTTTCTGGGATCAGGAGGACCCCTGGGGACCGTGGCAGATCTTTCGCCACGCCGCTATGAGCGATCCCGACCACACCAATTTTATGGTGGCTGGTCCCTGGTTCCATGGCCAGTGGCAGTCGGAAAAGGCCGACAGCATCGGCATCATCCCCTTCAGCGGTCACGACACCGCCCGCGAATTCCGCGAGAACATCGAAGCCCCCTTCTTCCGCTACTACCTCCACGGCAAGGGTGAGAAGCCACCCTGGCAGGCCAGCACTTTTCAGAGTGGCTCCAACACCTGGCGCACCTATCCTGCCTGGCCGCCAAAAGAAGCGAAGCTCAGCAAGCTTTATCTGCATCCCGACGGCACGCTCTCGTTCACCGTACCCGGCTCAGATGAAGCCGCGAAACCGTTTCGCGAGTACGTCTCCGATCCCACCAATCCCGTACCCTACCGCCCCCGTCCCATCTCTCCCACCTATCCAGGAGGCGACTGGCGCACCTGGGAAGTCGCCGACCAGCGTTTCGTCGAGCACCGTCCCGACGTTCTGTCCTTCCTCAGCGCCCCCCTCGACCACGACCTCACTGTCACCGGCCTGCTCGCCGCCCATCTGTTTGCCTCGACCTCCGGCACCGACAGCGATTTCGTCGTTAAATTGATCGACGTTTATCCCGAGGACGCACAAAAAAACGCCTGGAATCCCGACGAGGGGCCTAAGCCCGGCCAGTACGCCCAATCCCTGAATGGGTACCAACTCCCAGTTGCCATGGAAGTGCGCCGCGGCCGCTATCTCGTGAGCGACGAAGAACCCCACCCCCTCACCCCCAACCATCCGGTGGAGTGGACCATCCCTCTTCGCGATCACGATCACGTCTTCCTGAGAGGCCACCGCATCATGGTCCAGGTCCAGTCCACCTGGTTCCCAGTCATCGACCGCAACCCGCAGAAGTTTGTTCCCAGCATCTATGAGGCCGCCGCCTCCGACTTCGTTCCCGCCACCCAACGCATCTACTGCTCGCCCACCATGCCTTCGCACCTTATGCTGCCCATCATGCCCTGACTTCAAGCACAATTCTTTCCAGGGGACAGCAATGTCTGGCGCCCCACGCCTCGCCGATTGCCGGCGATCGGGCTGCACCGTGCTGGGCGCCAGGCCGACGCCCACGCCCGCGAAACGCTTGCTCCTCTGCGATGTCGCTGCGCGAAATTCTGCCCAGCTGTCAGGCGGGCGGCGTTCCAGCGATGCCGGCACGGCTTCAAGCCGCTGAGGCACAATATGGATAGGAACTCGCCCATGGTGCAGACTTCCCTGAGAGGCTGGGATCGAGCACCTGGATATGGCCGGGCCGTAAAAGATTGCTGACTCAGCTAGAATGCCGGCTCATTGGGGCCGGGTGACCACGGTGTGCCTTGCCCGGACTGCCGCTGAATCCTAGTTTGGAAGACCGCCAGCCAGCAGTGGGCCATGGGTTTGGCCGAGGCGGAACGATAGCGGCAGCGAAATACTAAGAGCCAAGATTTAATACCGGATACTCAAGACCTGATCCCAAATGCCGACCCACCCCGCCATGATCGCCGTACCGCCAGAAGACGCCAGCCTCCGCCTCGATCAATTTCTGACCCGCCATCTCACTGACGTCAGCCGTGCCCGCGTGCAACAACTCATCACCCAGGCTCAGGTCCTGGTGGACGAGAAGCCGGCCAAGCCTTCGCTCCGTCTGCACGGCGGCGAGCGGATCAGGATTCTCGGTCCCGCCCAGCGCGTTCCCCTTCGCGCCGTTCCCGAAGACGTTCCTCTCGATGTGGTCTACGAAGATTCCGATCTCGCCGTCGTGAACAAGCCCGCCGGAATGATGGTCCATGTCGGCGCCGGCGGCGAGGACCGCAATCGTGGCACACTCGTCAACGCGCTGCTCCACCGCTTTGCCCGGTTATCGGAGGTGAGCGGTGAATTGCGCCCCGGCATCGTCCACCGACTCGACAAAGCCACCAGCGGCCTCATGGTCGTTGCCAGAAACGACCCAACCCACCGCAAGCTGGCTGCCCAGTTCGCCCGCCGCCAGGTAAAGAAAACCTATCTTGCCCTTGTGCACGGCTGGCTCAGGCCGGATTACGGGACCATTGCCGCCAGCATCAGCCGCGACGCCGTTCGCCGTACCCGCATGACCACCCGCCGCGCCGGCGGACGCGAAGCCATCACCCATTACCGCGTGCGCCAACGCATCGATTCGCCCTTCGGTAAGTTCTCCCTGCTCGAGGTGAAGATCGACACCGGCCGCACCCACCAGATCCGCGTCCACTTCGCCTCGCTCCGACATCCCGTCGTCGGAGATGCTCTCTACGGAGCCCCGCGCCGAATCCAGGGACGCTCCCAAAAATCAATTTCTCTTGCCCGGAACTTCCTCCACGCCGCCGCCCTCGCCTTCGACCACCCGGCCACCGGAGAGCCGTTGTCCTTCGCTTGTCCCCTTCCTCCCGAATTGGACGCCTTCCTGAAACAGCTGGTACCCACTCAAGGAGCTTGACCCCGCGCCGCGACATCGGCTTGAAGGCGATGCTTCGACCCTGGTCAGGAAGGAAAGAGGCAAGAAGGAACTTCGTGTGCCTGGGCCTAACCAACAAGGGCCAAGGACTAGCGACCAGCAGCTGCCTCCGCTATCTTCGGCAGCTCATCCCCGCGGAAATACTTTTCCTTCGCCTCCCGCATCTCCGGCATTGCCGCGTAGGGTTTGCTGTAATCGTTGTTCGCATTCCAGAACAGGAACCCGATCCCGCCCTTGTCCTTTGCCACCCGCACCTGGGTCTCGATGTACTGCGGCGAGTACGTCTTGGTCCGCCAACGGAAGGCCTGCAGCCACGGCCGCAGTACCACCCCGCTGCCTCTGGTGATCAGCTCAAACCGGTCCATCGACTCCCCGATGAAATGCTCCGGCGCGTCCCCGGGATGCGCGATCCCATCCATGCCGAAAAAGTGGGAGGGATAGATCATCGGCGAAAGCACGTCACAAAACTTTGCCATCTGCACAATGTCCTGGCCCGTGTGCGACAGGTCCACCGGCCGCTGCCAAGCCATCACCCCGAATACGTCCAGCGAGAGCAGTACTCCCGTCGGATGCAGTTCCCCGTACGCCTTCTTCAGAAAGTGTGCGATCACATCCGAGCGGTGCCACTCCGGATGCTCGGTCTGGAACGCGAAGCTCGCGTCTTTCTGGTCGCCCTCGGCAGGGAAGCGCACGTAGTCGAACTGGATCTCGTCCACCCCCGCCCCGGCCACGTGCTTCGCCAGCGCAATGTCATAATCCTGCACTTTCGCCTGCGACGGATCCGTCCACACCAGCTTCCCGTTCTCACGCCACGGCTGCCCCGTTCGGTGGGACTTCACCGCCAGCTCCGGATGCGCCGTCACCAGTCGCTCGTCGCGGAATATCGCAATTCGGGCAATCGCGTGCATCCCCTGCTGGTGCAGGAAGCGCGTGAACTTCGCCACGTCGTGGATGTACACATGCTGCCGCCCGGCCAGCGGGTGATCGAAGGGGATATTCACGCTTCCATCGCTGTCCTTGATGTCGAATACCACCGCGTTCCCGCCCACCTCGCGCCAGTGCCGGATGATGCGCACACCATGGTCGCTCCCCGCCATGATGCCCGTCAGGTAAATCGCCCGCACTTCAAAATCCTTTGCCACCGGGATCGTCTTCTCTACGATGGGCGTCGCTAGGATCCCCGGCACGATCAGGTTCTCTCCCGGCTTCAGGTTGTTCCCCGTGCGCTTCCCGTTGGTTTCGCGGATCGCCTCCGCCAGTTCGCTCGACGTCAGATAAGAGGTGTCCTTAAGATACTTCCGCGCCACCAGCGGAATACTGTCTCCCCGCTTCGCCGTGTACAGTGCCGTTCCCGGTGGCGCTGCGGGCTGCAGCCGTGGAATGTTCAGCTCCGGGTGTGATCCCGTGGTGCTGCTGTAGGTCATCTTGGGCGAGCTACCCGTCTGCTGGGCCGCTGCCGTTCCCACCAAGAGCCACCAGGCCCCCCCGGCCACGGCGGCACAGACCACTAGTGCAACTAAAACTAAATGTATCCGACGCAAGCTTTTCTCCCCAAAGTGCTTCTGCGCCGGATGCTACCCTGCGTCTGATGGCTCTGCCAGTTACGTCGGGCCACCTCCTCTCAGCATGGATCTCGTCCCCCTCGGTCCTTATGGCTCGGGAAAAACGACTCTAGCGCCGCCCTTCGGCGGGCTGTCCGCAGGGTTGTCCTCGACCGCCACTTCTAAACCATGACGCACACGAACGAAGGCCCCCAGCCTCCTCAGCGGAGCCCCGAACGTCCGTGCCCCGTAGATCGCGAGGATGATTGAGTCTCCTCAATGGGGCCGCGCCTGCATCAGCTTTCATGGTGAAATGCCAACTTCCCCTTCCCGGATGCGCAAACAATTTCCTTTCCCTGCCCCTCCCCTCGTGGCAAGATACCCCTCCCAAATGGTTACTTGAGGCATCTAAGACAGTAGCTAACGTGCCCCGAGGAAGGCAGCCTGGGGTTGGCTAACCATTTGCAGTGTCTTTGGGAGCGGGTGAGGGGTGACAAAGTTTGTCGCTCACCAGGTATGCGCCACTGCCCCGGCTTCAGCTGGCTGGGCCCCGCGAGGAGAGGCCCACGACCTTTATGAGAACGAATCTCGCCACTGTTCTGGACCCTAACCGCCGCAGTCACGACGCCCGCGAATTCGAAGCCGCTCTCCGCCGCCGCATCGTCGGCCAAGACCAGGCCGTAGAAAAGGTCGTCGAGATCTACCAGATGTTTCTCGCCGGTCTGAATCCCCCCGGGCGCCCGGTCGGCAACCTCCTCTTCTTGGGCCCCACCGGCTCCGGCAAAACCCGCGTCGTCGAAGCCGTGGCCGAAGCGCTCTTCGGCGACGACCGCGCTTGCATCAAAATTGACTGCGCAGAATTCCAGCATTCGCATGAAATTGCGAAGCTGATTGGGTCGCCGCCGGGGTATCTGGGGCACCGCGAGACGCATCCCCTGCTGACTCAGGAGGCGCTGAACCAGTGGCACACGGATAAGCTGAAGCTGTCGATCCTTCTTTTTGACGAGATTGAGAAGGCCTCGGATGCTCTGTGGCAGTTGCTGCTCGGCATGCTTGACAAAGCCACGCTGACGCTGGGCGACAATCGTCGTGTGGATCTCTCGCAGTGCATCATCATCATGACCTCGAACCTGGGCGCGGGCGAGATGTCCACGCTGGTGGATGGCAGCCTGGGCTTCGTGCGCAATGTCGTGGAAGTCGACTCCCGGCTGGACGAAAAAATCTCCCGCACCGCGGTCGAAGCGGCTCGCCGCAAGTTCACGCCCGAGTTCATGAACCGGATCGATAAGGTTGTGGTGTTCAAGACGCTGCGCTCTGAGCACCTCGCCCAGATCCTGGAAATCGAGTTGGGCATGGTGCAGCAACGCGTCCTCCTGGCCACCGGCGCCAACCAGTTCGTCTTCAACTGCACGCAGGAGGTCAAGGATTTCCTGCTCAAGGAAGGCACCGACCCCAAGTACGGGGCCCGCCATCTGAAGCGTGCCATCGAGCGCCACATCGTGTTCCCGCTGGCCAACCTGGTCGCCACCGGGCAGGTCCGCCTCGGCGACTTCGTCCGCATCGACCTCACTGGCGAGAGTCTCCTCACCTTCGTTAAGGAAGCCGAAGGCGCCATGGTCCCGGTGCTGCTGGAGCGCTACGGTGCCGCTGCCGTCGGCGCCCCTCCACTGTCCGCCCGTGCCACCCGCCCCGCCGCTCAGCGCAAAGAGTTCGGTGCCGGCTCACAGAACGAGAACAAATAGCGCACTTCGCTGAAGAAATGTCCGCGTGGACGACTCGAAGTGTCGTCACCTAAACCGATGGTGCCGCAACCAACTAAGGTGAGTGCGACGGCGCCTGGCTGCAAGAGTTGAAGCAAGCGCCTCGCAGGCTGCGTCAGTCAGCCGATCACGCCCTCGCGCTGATGGCTACAATGACGCAAACGCCAAATCAGGTCCAACGCCTGTCGAAATCGCCGGATTTCGGGCGTCATTGGTAGTAGCGGGCATGACGCCTGCCATGAAAACCAATCGCGGAGGCTTCCCATGCAATACCTTCTGATGCTCTATGTGAACGAAGCTGGTTGGCCCAAGCTGACCAAGGCCCAGCAAGAACCGGGTGTAGCCGCGTATGTGGCGTACACCGAGGCGCTGAAGAAGGCCGACGTTCTGGTCGGCAGCAACCGCCTGCAGGCCAGCTCCGCCGCGACCCGAGTCCAGCTGGTGGACGGCAAATCGCAAGTCCTGGATGGCCCCTATGCCGACTCGAAGGAACAGTTGGGGGGCTTTTACCTTCTTAACGTCCCCGATCTGGATGCCGCTATCTCCTGGGCAGCCCGCTGCCCGGCGGCAGGTCATGGGGTGGTCGAGGTGCGTCCGATCTGGGACATGGCGGCACAAGCTTCGGGCTACAGAACCAGTCAATAGCGAATCTCTCGCGGGGGAAGGCGCCCGCGTCATAACTGGATCAGAACATGAATTCCCTGGAAGGCGACGCGCGTCGTACTGCGGACACCATTGCGCGCCGCAGTTACGGCAAGCTCGTCGCCTTCCTCGCCGTCCGCACCCGGGATGTGGCCGCTGCCGAGGACGCGCTTTCCGAGGCATTCGCTTCGGCTCTCGCTGACTGGCCGCGCAAGGGCTGTCCTCGGAACCCGGAAGCGTGGTTGTTGACCGTCGCCCGCAGAAAGTTCATCGATACGGTGCGCGGACAGCGGCGGGGCGAAAGAGTCGCCGGCCAGTTGCAAGTGATGGCGGAAGGCCTCCATGCCGCTGCCAGCGAGGCCAAGATCCCGGATCAACGTCTCGCCCTGCTGTTCGCTTGCGCCCACCCGGCTATCGCCGCCGGCATTCGCGCGCCACTGATCCTGCAGGTGGTGCTCGGTCTCGATGCCGCCAGGATCGCCTCGGCCTTCCTGGTTTCTCCGGCGACTATGGGCCAGCGCCTGGTCCGGGCCAAGAGCAAAATCCGCCAGGCCGGGATCCCGTTCCGCATTCCTGAGCCCGAGGAGCTTTGCGACCGCCTTGAGTCCGTGCTCGATGCTATCTATGCCGCATTCGCCGACGGCTGGATCGACGCAGCCGGCACCGACCTCGCACGCCGCGAGCTGGCCGAGGAAGCCATCTTCCTGGGGCGACTGGCGACCGAACTGCTCCCCAACCAGCCTGAGGCGTTGGGCCTGTTCGCGCTCATGCTGTATGCGGAAGCCCGCCGCCCCGCCCGCCGCAATTCCCAGGGTGACTACGTACCCCTTGCGCAGCAGGACCCTGCCCTGTGGAATTCTCCGATGATCAAGGAGGCCGAGGCGGTTCTTCTCCGCGCCAGCGGATTGGGGTCGCCGGGTCGCTATCAGCTGGAGGCGGCGTTGCAATCCGCACATGTTGCACGTCGCTGCACGGGTCGCGACAACTGGGCGGACGTGGTGGAACTCTACGACGCGTTGCTGACGCTCTCCCGCTCGCCAGTGGTCGCGATCAATCGCGCCCTGGCGATGGCAGAGACCAAAGGCGCGCGCGCGGCTCTGGATCTGGTGGAAGAGATCGCCGCCGATGCGCGACTTGCCCAGTATCAACCCTACTGGGCTGCACGCGCGGAGTTGCTCGCCAGGACAGGCTCCCATGACGAGGCCCGCCACGCCTACGAAATCGCCATCGGTCTCGAGCGCGACCCCGCGGTTCGCCGCTTCCTGCAACAGCGTCAGTCGGGGTTGGAGTCTTGATCAGCTTGGTTGCGTGGGGAAGACGGGAGCCGCGGCTCTCCGGCGCAGCGGCTACCATAACCGCTTTCACGAGAGTGCCGCTTGCCCGCTGATCTTGCCCGGTAGAGTGAACGGCGCGAGCGCGCCGCGGGGTGAACCTCTTGAACCTGCGCGGCCTCATCATAAAGCTCAGCGTCGAGCTCGGACAGCACCTCCGCAAAGAAAATCAACGCGGGGTGTGACGGCCCTCAGAGGGCGAGCGGGCGACAGAGTCGCAATACACCGGAATGCTCTTGGTCCATTCTGTTTTTCCCCGACTTGGTCTCTGGGCAGCGCTCAAGGTTGGGCTGTCACGATCAGCAGCCAGCCACTGCCGCTGGGGATTGAGATGTTCTTGCTGGATTTCAACACAATCTCGCCGAGCGGCGCAGTCGCCCCCGAATTCGCAATTTTCACGTTGCCCAAAGCGTACGTACCACATGCTGCGCTAGAGAATATCCAGACCGCTTGTTCGCGGTCGTAGCCAACGCCGCCCGGGCATCCGGCGTCGGGATTGGGCGTGAGTTTGATGCGCACCGAAGTTGCTTCGAGCCAGGTACCGACCATGCCATCGTGCGAAGCTACCAGACCCCGTCCGCGATTGACGACATCTCCCCCCACCTGCCGCGTCACCCATTGGCTCATGGGTTCCCGATCCGGCGAGGAATTGATGGGAGATTGTGCCTGCGAAACTTTGTCCACCGACGCCACGGCCAGTGCCGCCGCAGTCAGCGGGATGGTGTGTCCGTGGTCCTCAATGGCATCGAACTTCAGGACGATGCTCGAACCCGGCGATTCGGGCTCCAAAGATCCCGGGAGCCTAACCCGCACGATGTGAGCGGTGACGCGCGAGCGCTCGCTGATTTTTGCGCCTCCGGGGAGGGATACCTCCTGCATCACGCGGCCTTCGATCTGTTTTCCCGCCTTGTCGTTCTTGGCATTCAGGCCCGAACTGAGCTTTACCGGGACCACCGTTCCGGCGGGGAGCTCCTGGCCGAGGGCGACCGCAGAGAGCAGGAAGCAGGTCGCGAATTTGATCCAAAACATAAACAGCCCCGAGACTACGCTCTTCCGAATATATTGCAACCGGAGTCAGGACCCCAATGAGGGAGGCCTCGGGCTGCAGGCTTCAGTATGGCGTAGCGATCATCATCGGCCTGAGGGCAGTCGCCTGAAGCCTGCATCTTCCGGAACGCGGTTCGGTTGCCGGAGACGCACAGAGCCTGAGCAGGGCAACGGTCGCTCGTGACGGATGCGCGCTCCTGACCTTTACGTGCGTGAGAACCAGTGTCGTCTATGGGCCGGGTCGAGTCTGAGGTCTCATCACTCCTGGGTGTGAGCGAGGGCGTAGTAGCCGTTGCGGGCCTGGATCTTGTATCCCTGCTTGGAGTGGAGCTCGACCTTGCGGAAGCTGCCGTCGAGCTTGTTGTTGGTGGGCGTGTAGCCGATGTTGTACTGGCTGCGCAATTCCTTGGCGATTTGGTCGAAGGCTTCCTTAAGCTTCTCGAACTTGTTGCCCACCTCGATGACTCGTCCGCCGGTTTCACCCGCCAACTTCTTCATCTCGGTATCACCGGAGTAGCCCCCGAAGCCATAGAAGCCGCGATCGGCGATCAGCAGCACGTAACAGATGGTGTCGGCTTTCTGAGCAGCCTCGATGGCGTCCTTGATGCGGAGTTGGCTGCCCTGGTCCTCGCCGTCGGTCAACAGGATCATGGCCTTGCGCCCCACCTCGTGAGACAGCTCGTCGTGAGACGCCAGGTAAACGGCGTCGTAGAGCAGGGTTCCGCGCGGGTTCGCAGTAGGCACCGGACCTCCACCCAGGCCGGGTGGACCGCCGAAACCGGTATTGATTTTGGCCTTGTTCAGCGCCACCTTCAGCAGGTGCACGTCATTGGTAAAGTCCTGCAGGAGGTCCACGTTGACGTCGAAGCTGATGACGAAAGCCTCGTCCTTATCGCGCAGGATCTCGGTCAGAAAGCTGCCGCCGACTTCCTTCTCCATGTCCAGGACCCGGGCCTGGCTGCCGCTGGAGTCGATGAGAATACCGAGGGTCAGGGGAAGATTCGTTTCCGCCGTAAAATACTTGATGGTTTGCGGCTTGCCGTCTTCGAGAACTTCGAAGTCGTCCTTGGTCTGGTTGGGAATCAGGGCGCCGTGTTTATCTTTGACGTTGAAAAACAGCTGCACCACATTGACGTTCACCTTCAGGGTTTCCACCGACTGGTCGCCCTGCGGTGAAGCCTGTTGGGCGCCAGCCAGCGGAGCGGCGGATGCCGCCAGCAGCAGGCCCAGGGTTGGAAAAATACGGGCTACAGACATGAGGAAATTCCGTTTTGGTAAGCTACTATTAGTGTAGTCCTCGGGAGGATGCACCAAATCATCTGGTTGGAGCATCCGAGAACATGGGTGGTTGCCCGGTTGTGAAGAATATCACCTCGACGACTTGCTGAGGAGCGCTTGGACGGAGAAAAACTCGATGCGAAGTGTAACCCGCATCAGAATCGTGCGGAAAACGCGTGACGTGGAACACTCCCTGCTCTGCCAGGACGCTGGAGTGTGTTTGCGTAATCGGGTAGGCTCTGCCCTGTCCCGGATCGTGCTGGGCTCGGCCGGCATAGGCGGACTGCTCCTGGCCGCGAGCTTGTCCTGGGGACAAAGTCAGCCGCAAGTTACTCAGCCCACTCAGGATATTCCGGACGCGCCCTCGGCAACCCGGCCTTCGCAGAACTTTCCCGCTAACTTGCCTCCCGCCCCTCGGCCGGAACCGCCCACGCCCAAACCGCCGGGATCTTCATCGTCCACGCCGGCCTCCTCGGCTCCAGCCTCTGCCGCGCCGGGCTCGGAAAACGAAGAAACCGCCCCTCCGCCAATGCCGCCTATCAAGACGGTGCCGCCCGGCAGTGTACCGCCCGAGGTGAATTCGCGCGACGAGCTTTACACCATCAAGGTCTTCACCAACCTGGTCCTGGTGCCGGTAACGGTGAAGGATTTGTCCGGGCACTTGGTCGATGGGCTACTGCCCAAGGACTTCACGGTGCTGGAGGACGGCAAGAAACAGACTTTGAAATTCTTTACCAGCGACCCCTTCCCGCTCTCGGCGGCGGTGATCGTGGACCTGGGGATGTCGGATGCCGCCGTGCAGAAAGTCAGCGAGACCTACGCCGCCCTGGCGGGCGCGTTCAGCCCCTACGACGAAGTGAGCCTCTATACTTTCAGCACGACAGTGAGTCAGGTCAGCGATTTTTCCGCCGTGGGCAAGAGACTGACTTCTGTCCTGGACGAGCTCAAGACGTATTCCGGGCAAAACAACGGGGTGCCGGTATTGAACGGGCCACTGGGCCCGCAGGGACCGATGGTCAACGGCATACCCGTACAGCAGCCCGGCGCCAACCCCATGGCGCCCCTACCCAAGGATGTGCGGGTGCTCAACGACGCCGTGCTGCGGGCCGCCCTCGACCTGGGCAAGCGTGACCGCGCCCGCCGGAAAATCATCTTCATTATCAGCGAAGGCCGCGAGTACGGCAGTAAGGCTTCGTACCACGACGTGCTCCGCGTCCTGCTTTCCCAGGGTGTCACGGTGTATGCCATGGGCGTCGAGGGGGCAGCGATCAGCGGCTATAACTGGCTGAACAAAAAACACGTGCCCAAGTTCGGTTACGGAGACATCCTGCCGAAGTACGCAGCGGCCACGGGCGGCGAAATGTTTACCGAGTTCTCCCGCAACAATATCGAAATTGCATATGCCCAGGCGACCGGCGACGCCCGCAACCAGTACACCCTGGGATATTCCACTAAGCCCACTCCCAGCAGCGCCTACCGCGACATCGAGGTCCGGGTTGACCGCTCGGGCCTGAAAGTCAAGGCCAAGACTGGGTACTACCCGCTCCCTATGGCGAAGTGACGGGCTGGCTTCGGGTTTCAGCCTGCTAACTTCGGGTTTCAGGCTGCGGGCTACGGCTTGCCGCCCCGGACTTCAGAATTCTGACCGCCGAGTGTCAATCCTTGAAAGCTATTCCCTAAAGCCCTGCAGCCGGGAACTGGGATTCTGGGTTCCGCGCCCTGCCGCTGCCCTTCGCAAGCGGGCAGCCAGCTTACTCGTAGGGTCCGTTGCCAGGTTGGCTTCCATGTAACCGGGGTAACCTGCCGGTAATTCGGGGCGTATGGTATAAAACCAGCAGCACTTCCGAATAGGCTCAATTCGCGCGCATCGGGGAGCGGAACCGACGGCTCCCGGTGTGTTTTTTCGAGGAAGGTCTTGAGTTTCATTAACTTCGCAGCCCGCGAAATTAATTGCAAGATCGTGTATTACGGCGCCGGGTTGGGCGGCAAGACCACGAATCTGCAGCAAATCTACCAGAAAACGGCGGAGCAGCAGAAGGGCAAGATGATCTCGTTGGCGACGGAGACGGAGCGCACGCTGTTCTTCGACTTTCTGCCGCTGGACCTGGGGTCGGTGCGCGGGTTCAAAACACGGATTCATCTTTACACTGTACCGGGGCAGGTGTTCTATGACGCCAGCCGTAAGCTGATTCTGCGGGGCGTGGACGGGATCGTGTTCGTGGCGGATTCGCAGGAAGAGCGCATGGACGCCAACGTCGAAGCACTGGACAACTTGATGTCGAACCTGAAGGAGCACGGGTACGACTTCTTCAAGATTCCCTATGTGCTGCAGCTGAACAAACGGGATTTGCCCAACGTACTGCCGGTGGCAGACCTGTCGAAAGAATTGCGGCGGAAGAACGAACCGATCATCGAGGCCATTGCCTTTCAAGGGCAGGGGGTATTCGAGACGCTAAAAGAGATTGCGCGCCAGGTGTTGACGGAGCTGAAGCAGGCGGGCTGAAGGGCAGGCCCGTTCTCAGCTCTCGGTCCTCGGTGGTTTTCTCTGTCCGCCTTCAAAACCTTACCTCCCGACTTTCTACCAACCCGAAACTGTTATTCCGCTTTCGCTTTCGGCCGCCCCGGATATTACAACTCCCCGACGAAAAGATAACGAAGAATTGACGACAGGGTGACCGAACAATGACAAGCCCCTCCGCCACGCGCCTTACGCTCGTGTCCTCGGCATGGCCAAGAAGATGGGGAGGTCAAAATGGTGAGACTCTCATGGTTCGCGTCCCTAATCGTGCTAGGTATGGCAACGGCGTTGTGGCACAGTCATCACCCCAACGGGGGAACCGTGAACGCAGACATCAGGCGGAACACGGATGGCGCGTTCCGCGACGGATTGTTCCTGGGAAAACGCGCAGCCGAAAGCGGTGCTGCGCCCAATGCTCCGATTGGGCGATGGGCAACGAAGGCGGATCGGGCGTCGTTCACAGCAGGCTACGTGCGAGGATACGAAGAGGTTCTGACAAACCGAGCGGTCCGCTAGCCGAGGGTTCAGGCAACGGCGATCCTCGTGAACGGAAACACACCAGGCAGTTGGCGAACTCTATAGACGCGCTGACTCAGTTCTGGGCACAGCAGTCCGTCTCAGTCCACTAACATGCCACGGGTGTTGTTCTTCTTCGAGAGTTGACTCCCGCCATGATCCGCTGCTCGCCCTTCTCAGATTCGGATGGAACGGCAACCCTCCCTTTTTGCAATCGCCGGTTGACTCGGGGAAGGAAACGGTCAGCTTGAGTCCAAAGTGCTAACCAGGCATCTATCTACGCATGCCGAGCTTAGCGAAACACAACCTGACCGAGACCATTGCGGTTCTCGTCCGTACTCCGGCAACTTTGGATGCGCTGTTGCGCGGACTGCCCGATGCATGGGTGCACAGCAACGAGGGGGAGGACACCTGGAGTGCGTTCGACGTCGTAGGGCACCTGATTGTCGGGGAGCGTACCGACTGGATGCCCCGGGCTCGCATCATCCTGGACACCGGCACAGAACGGAGCTTTGCTCCTTTCGACCGCTTTGCGCAAATCAAAGAGAGTCAAGGCAAGTCGCTGGGTCAGCTCCTGGACGATTTCGCCCGGCTGCGCCGGGAGAATGTGGCCGCGCTACAGGCACTCCATTTGCAGCCGCAAGACTTAGAGCGACAAGGTAGGCATCCGGAGCTGGGAGTCGTGACCCTGTCCGAACTTCTCGCAACCTGGGCGGTTCACGACCTTTCTCATCTGCATCAACTGTCGCGCTTGATGGCCCATCAGTATCGCGAGGCAGTCGGTCCCTGGAGCGCGTATCTGGGGGTGCTGCATTGTGCCGGGCATAGCAGGGGCGATCAGATTCGGCAGCCGGCGCAGGGGAATGTGCCAACACGCGTGGCAGGTGACCAATAGCCAATCGCTGCAGCACGACCGCCTGTCGGGCTCAGCTGATCGCCAGACAACTCAACTATCCTGATCATGCTTCGACACCTGCCTTTGTCACCTGCGAGCAGGTATCATTCCTCGCCATGAGTTCGCCTCCGATTCGTCACATTTCCGATACCGCCCTGTGGGTCGCGATGTACCGTGCCCAGGAGAACGAGCGCAGCGATGCTCTCTTCCGCGACCCTTACGCACGCCAGCTGGCCGGAGAGCGCGGGCTCGAGATCGCGGCTGCCATGCCATTCGCGCAGCGGCATTCCTGGTCCTACACCGCCCGTACTTGGATTGTGGATCAAGTGGTAGAACGCGAAGTACGGCAGGGCACAGACGTGGTCCTCAATCTGGCCGCCGGACTTGATTCCCGGCCGTACCGGATGCCGCTGCCCGCTGCCCTGCGGTGGGTCGAGGTCGATCTGCCCGACATGCTGAACTACAAGCAGGACGTGCTTGCCACGGAACGCCCGGTATGTGCGCTCGAGCGAGTGCCCCTGGACTTAAGAAATGCGCCAGCCCGCCGCACCCTGTTTCAGCGGCTCGGGGACGAAGGGAACCGCGTGCTGGTCATAAGCGAAGGGCTGATGGTTTACCTCGAGGCCGACGGCGCCGCTGAACTGGCTCGCGATCTGGCGGCCCAGCCCAGCTTTCGGTGGTGGGTCACGGACCTGACTTCGCCGGCGTTGCTCAAGATGCTGCAGAAGGCCATCGGAGGCCCGTTGGTGGATGCCGGCTCACCGCTGAAATTCGCGCCCCCCGAAGGGCCGGAATTCTTCACGCCGTGCGGGTGGAGGCCGGTTGAGACCATTTCTCTGTTACACACGGCGGCCAGGCTCAAGCGGTTGTCGTTTGGCATGCGGCTGCTTTCGCTGCTCCCGGATCCTGCCGGGCGCAAGCCTGACAAGCCGTGGGGCGGAGTCTGCGTGCTCGAGAACTGCGGAGCAGCGCGCACTCCTTAGCCCGCCTCATGGTCGTCCGCTCTCTCGAGGAGATGGCATCCGCGGCTTGAAGGAGCAGACGGTCGCGGTCTGTTCCAATGAGCTACTGAGCGGGGGCGTAATAACCACGGCGGGCACGGACGCGGAGGTTTTTGTGGTCGAGGGCGACGATTTCGATGGTGCGGTAATGGCCATCCGCCTTGAAGTCGGCGGGCTTGTAGGACAGGGCGTACTGGCTGCGCAGTTCGTCCTGGATCTCGGCGAAGGCGTCGGCCACGTCGCGGATCTGGAAGGGGAAAAAGGCGCGACCGCCGGTGGCATCGGCGATGCGTTCGAGCACCTTGTCGCCACGGCCCTTCATGCCGCTAATGTTGGTGCTGATGGTGTAGACGATGACTTCAGCGCGCTGGGCCATTTCGATGGCCTCCTCGCGGGTGACATGGCTCTGGTTATCCTCGCCGTCACTGAGCAGCACGATGGCGCGGCGCACCGGCCCCTTGTGGGGTTGCTTGAGCAGTTTGTCGCGGCAGGCGAAGTAGAGGGCGTCAAAAATCGCGGTGCCCCCGCCGGGGCGCAGGGCGCGGACGCCGCGGGACAGGGCCTCGGTGTTGTCGGTGAAATCCTGGGTGACCTCGGGCGTGACGTCGAAACCGACCACGAAAGCTGAGTCATAACGCGGCCGGATGGTTTGGTTGAGGAAGGCGATGGCGGATTCCTGCTCGAAGGAGAAGCGGTCACGCACAGAGTTGCTGGCATCGATGAGGAGGCCGACCTCGAGCGGGAGATCGGTCTGGTTGACAAAGCTGGAGATGCGGTCGACGGGCTTGTTGTCGTCGATGATCTTGAAGTCGCCTTTCTTCAGGTCCTTGACATAGTGGCCGTGCTTGTCAGTGACGGTGAAGACGACATTGACTTCGTTCACCGTCCTGCGAATGGTGGCGACGGACTCGTCATCGGGGCCGGCCGGCGGGCTGGCAGCCTTGGCCGCGGAGGCGGGCTCGAGGGGCGCCGCGGAAGGACCGGGCGCCGGCTGAGCCGTCGTGGCCTGCGGTGCGGGCACGCTCGGCCCCGGGGCCGGCGAGCTGGCGGGAGCGCTCTGCTGCCCGACAGCCTGCGCCAGCAGCACCAGAACGGCGGGCACGAAAATCAGCCAGGTACTGCGGGGTCTCATCAGGTTCTTATTATATCTGGTGAGGGAATGCACAGTTAGCGGCAGGGGGGACAAAGGGCCGGATAGTGGTAAGAGGGAATTCCGGGAGGGAACGCCTTAATCCGAGCCGGCTTGCTCTCTCGGACCTGGCGCCTTTCGGGGGAGGCGCGAAGGAGTCGAGCCGGAGACTCCACTCCCCAGCTACCGCCGCGTCACTCCGACCCAGCGGCTCAGGTGGTTCGTGCGTTCTACGGTCGGCCCCCACAGTTTGTTCCTCTCCGGGCCCCTGAGCGCTGCCTGGACAAGCGCCTTCAACCTGCCTTCCGAGTACGGGCCGCACTGGGATGGCTTCGCGAAACGCTACGGCATGCGGCTGACCCGCATCTCTACGGGAAACGCCATCGAAGCCAGCCTGGGAGCGCTGTGGGGAGAGGACCCTCGCTACTTCCGCTCGCCGGATCGCGCCTTCGGCGCGCAGGTCAGGTACGTGGTCTGGAGCGCCTTCGTTGCGCCCCACCGCGATGGAGGCTTCCGCCCCGCCTATGCTCGCTTCGCCGGCATCGTCGGCAACAATTTTCTCTCCAACACCTGGCGGGTGCCCAGCGAGAACGGTCCCGGCGACGCCGCCCTTCGCTGCGTGTGGGGTGTGCTAGGACGTATGGGTAGCGACGCCTTCAGCGAATTCTGGCCCGATGTGCAAGAGAAGGTGTTGAAGCGATAGGCGGGGGATCCCGGGATTTCCACCGATTTTCACCGAAGCACGGCACGTGTTGGCGCCGAGCCCGGGAGCGCAGAGGACGTTGGTTGAAGCGGGAGAGATGCTACCCAAGAGAGCTGGTCGCTGGTCCCGGTGGTTCAAGACAAGATGACAGTCTTCAATGTTTTGCCACCCTGGCCCTGCGGCGGTGGGCGGCGCATTTTCCCCGGGTTGGGGCGTGAGCTTCAGGGCAACCCGCCGTTGCTTGCAATCCGGACGCGGAACTCGGGGATAACAATTACCCTATGCTAGTCTTTTCGCACTATGGGCGAGGTCAAGCTGCGGTCGAAGCATTTTCTGAGCGACAAAGTGTCCCATTTTACCGAGTCCGTCATCCGCGAGATGACGCGGCAGGCCATGCTGCATGGGGCCATCAACCTGGCGCAGGGCTTTCCTGATTTCCCCGCGCCCGCCGAGATCAAACGCGCCGCCCGGGAAGCCATCGCGGCCGATCTCAACCAGTACGCCATCACCTGGGGGGCGAAGAGCCTGCGCGGCGCCATCGCAGAACAGACGAGAACGTTCCAGGGCGTCGCCGTTGATCCGGAGACGCAGGTTACCGTGTGCTGTGGTTCGACCGAGGCTATGATCTCGACGCTGCTGGCGGTGTGCAATGCCGGCGATGAGGTCGTGATCTTCGAGCCTTACTATGAGAACTATGGCCCGGATTCGATTTTGAGCGGGGCGAAGCCGCGCTTCGTGAAGCTGCGCCCGCCGGCTTCACCCAACGGCGATTGGAGCTTCGACGAGCGAGAACTGCGCGCGGTCTTCCACCGGCACACCAAGGCCATCATCGTGAACACTCCCAACAATCCCACGGGGAAGGTGTTCAGCCGGGCGGAACTGGAACTGATCCGCGACCTGTGCGTTGAGTTCGACGTGCTGGCGATCACCGACGAGATCTACGAACACATCGTCTACGACGGAGCGCAGCACATCTCGATCGCCGGGCTCGATGGCATGACAGAACGCACCATCACCATCAACGGCATGTCCAAGACGTACAGCGTCACGGGATGGCGGGTGGGGTGGACGATCGCGCCGCCGCGGCTCACGGATGCGATCCGCAAAGTGCATGATTTCCTTACCGTGGGGGCACCGGCGCCACTGCAGGAAGCAGGAGCATCCGCCCTGAGCCTTCCGCAAAGCTACTACCGGAAGCTGGCCGAGGGATACCGGCGACGCCGTGACCGCCTGATGCGGGCGCTGGAGGAGGCGGGCTTCCGGTGCTTCCGCCCGCAAGGAGCGTACTACGTAATGACCGACATCTCCGGGTTTGGCTTTGCCGATGACCTGGCGTTCACCCGCCACCTGGTGAGCGAGGTTGGCGTGGCGGCGGTGCCCGGGTCCAGTTTCTATCGCAATCCAAGCGATGGCGCGCGCCAGGTGCGCTTTGCATTCTGCAAGCGCGAGGAAACGCTGGATGAGGCGGCGAAACGGCTGGGCAAGTTGCGGCCGCGGCAGGGAACAGAGCCGGGATGGGGAAAAGCTTTAAGAGAGCAAAGAATTCACCTGCGAACGCGCAGGAAAACGAACCACCGGAAGGGCAACGCCGGCTAAGAGCACATGCCCGGTGGCCTTCGCGTCTCTATTCCGCTGTGCTTGCGCTCTCCGTAGCCACGATCTGAACCCGGAACTGGTTTTTCCGGCGGGGACGGCCCGGCAGGTTCGGAAGTTTTCAACCGCGAGGGGGCTTGCGCTAGACTTAACCATTTTCCCAACCTGGCGGTCGGGCACTCGTTCCGGCTGACCTAACGAGGTGCTCGGCACATTTCGCTCGTAGAAGGCCGCGGTCTTCCACAACGTTCTGGGGTATACTGCGCTCACAGTCCAAAAATCCTGGTGAGGCGGTTGCATCTATGTCAGGGAAAGTTGCGGAAGAGGTAACAGCCAAGGTTCCCGCCGACGATTTCGAGGCGCTGGAAGAGAAAGTCTATCGCACCATAGAGCTGTACAAGGCTGCGCGGGAGGGCAAGGCCACGGCGGAACGCGACGCCCAGCGGCTCCGCGCCCAACTCGAAGAACGCGAGGAAGAGGCGGAGGGCCTGCGCCGCGAGCTGGTGCAGCTACGCCGGGATCGCGAAGAAGTGCGCAGCCGTGTGGAGAAAATCCTGCGCCAGATCGAGTCGGCTGGCCTGGAGCAGGCGGCCAGCTAAGACGGGCCGCGAGAGGAGCCATCATGGCAACGGCAACCCAGCAGACCCCGGTCAAGGACGCCGGCACCAGCAGCGTCCGCGTCGAAATCTTCGACCAGGCCTACAACCTGCGGGGATCGGATGCGCAGTACATCCTGAAGCTGGCGGAATACGTCGACGGCAGAATGCGGGTTGTGGCCGAGCAGACCCAGACGGTGGACACAGTTCGGCTGGCCGTGTTGGCTGCGCTGAATATCGCCGACGAACTGCACCTGCTGCGCCGGCAACTGGAGGGAACCTCTTCCCCCTACCGCGAGCGCGCTCACAAGCTCCAGCGTTTGCTGGATGAAGTTCTGGAGGACCCCCACCCGATGGGGTGAAACCCGGCCCTGGCCCGCGGCGGGCAGCTCCGAAAGTGCAAACCGAATGCCAACTTTTTGTGCAGCCCCTCTTGCGAAACTTTGCAACTTTCCCTAGCATCCAAGACTGAAAGCCGGCCTGCGACGTTGGTGATGGTGGTAACCGATTTTTGAACCAACACCGAATGAACGGGGACCCGACTCGCATTTCGATCCGGTGTGCGATGCTCCGCCATGCGGAGATGCCTAAAGGGTCGCGGCGGGTTCCCACCGTCTACGACGGGTTCATTCTCGGCCTGCCACACGGCGCAGCGGGTCGGCTTGTCTGAATATCGTCGTCAGTCGTGAGCCGGCAGCCGGTGCGGGCGCGTCCGATGCGCGCTTGCTGCCACCGGCCACCAACTGGCAGCTTCCTACCTCATCGCCCCGCTCCTGCTACACTGTACGGTGAACCGATTCTCCGGCCGCCGCATCTTAAGGTTTTTGTGCATCCAGAACTGATTCACATCGGTCACTTCTTCCTTCCGACCTACGGGTTCCTGGTTTCTCTCGGGGTTCTGATCGGCTTGTGGATCAGCGTGCGCAACTCGCAGAGCCAGGGCATTGATCCCGACAAAGCGTGGAACCTGGGCATTCTCGTCGTGCTGTGCGGTATCGTCGGGGCCAAGATTCTTTACATCGCGAACGACTGGAGTTGGTACGCTGCGCATCCGCGGGAGATTTTCACCGTCGCGACGCTGCAGGCCGGGGGAGTGTTCTCCGGCGGACTGGTGGCGGCCCTGCTCGCGGCCGTGTGGTACGTGCGCAAACACCGCTTACCAGCATTGCGCACCTGCGATGCCTTCGCCCCCGGACTCGCCATGGGACATGCCATCGGCCGGGTGGGCTGTTTCGCTGCCGGGTGCTGCTATGGCAAACCCACCCACGCCTGGTGGGGCGTGACCTTCACCAACCCGCTGGCCAATCAACTGGTAGGAACCCCTCTGAACCAGGCCCTGGAACCGACCCAGCTGCTTGAAGCCGCGGTGGAGCTGGCGAATTTCTTCGTGCTCATGTGGCTGCTCAAACGGAAAAGGTTCGACGGGCAGGTCATCGGAGCCTACCTGATCCTGTATGGCGTGGCCCGCTATTTCCTGGAGTTTCTGCGTGGCGATCCGGGACGCGGCTCCGTCTTCGGCGGTCTCATGACCGGCACTCAGCTGATCTCCATCTTCCTGGTCATCCTGGGAGGCCTCATCTGGTGGCTACGCGGCCACGAGGCCAAGGCAGCATCGACGCAGACTGCGAGGACTTAAGGGCTCAGGCGGCGGTACAACAGAAGCAGGAGGTCCGCGGGCGGCGCGCCCTGTGCCTCACGGCTTCTCCCGCGTTTCCCCGTCCTCGAGCGCAAACACGAATAGCTCGATCTCGTGCCGCTCGCGCTCGACAGCCAGCGTGTTTTGTTTGGACAGTTCCTTATAGAGCCGGATCTGCTCCCGCGCTTTCTCATCTTGGCCCAGCCGGCGATAGGCTTGAGCCAGACGATAATGCGGCTCTTCTAGCGTGGGGCCAGATTCGATTGCTTTCTGGAACTGGGGGACGGCCTGGCCATAGTCGTCGCGCTCCGCGTAGAGAATCCCCAGTTGCAGGTATCCGGCCGCCAGGTGCGGATCCAGTTGCACCGCTTTGCGGAACAGCGACTCGGCCTGGGACCAGTTGCCGGCTGCGTTGGCCGCCTGCTTGCGCAGGCTCAGTGCTAAGTAATAGTTGGCCATTGCGTTCCCGGGGTTGAGTCGGGCAAAGCGCTCCAGCCTTTCCACCCATCCCGGCGTCTGGGCTGTCTCCCGATTCAGCATTCTGCCGAGGAACAGATAGGGGGCGGGATCGCTCGGATGAAGGTCGGATGCTGCCAAGACCGAGCGCGCCGCCTTCTCGTAGGCTCCGCGCGCGTACCAGGCCACGCCTAGTCCGATGAGCATCCGCGGTGAATCGGGAAAGAGCGTGTTGCCTTTGGCGAAGACTTCGGTCGCTGGCTTGACGGCTCCGTGCTTCAGGAACTCAGATCCCCAATCGAAAAAGTAAGGTTCGCTGGGTTCGAGTTCGGCAGCCTTCTGGTATTGGCGGACTGCCTCCAACGGATTTCCCAGCTTTTCTTCCACGCTCCCCAGCAGATGATGCAGTTCAGCCTGATCGTGCTCGACGGCGAGAGCACGCGCCGTGGTTCGGGCCTGCTCCAGTTCTCCGGCTCCGGCATAGGCTCGCGCCAGTTGGTAGGAGATCTCAAAGTCGCGGGGATTCAACTTGGAAGCCTGCTCGAGGAAGGGAACTGCCTCTCCGCCTCGGCCCTGGTCGGTCAGCAGCCTGCCCAGCCGGTAATTCGCCTCAGCGCTGTCGGGCGTCCGCTCTACCTCGGCGCGCAGCGACCGCTCGGAGGAAGCGGTTGGCGAAGGGCCCGGCCCGCTCCCGCGCAGGGAAGCGGTTTCCCGAGCGAGCGTCTGGTTGCTCCGCCGCACCTCATCGGAACCGTGCACACCGGCACTCGTGGCCTGAGCGACGCCAGCCACTTGGAACTGGGGATCGTCGAAAAACTCCGGCAACGCTGCCGCGGAGGAGGCTGCGCCCGTCGCCGCTGGACCCAACACGAGGTCCACACGCTTCGCTTGCCTCGGGGCCAGAGTGAACGGGCCGAAACTCGCCGCCCCATATCCCTTCTTTTCCGCTCGCAGCCTGTAGCTGCCTTCGCCCAGGCCGGCGAAGCGATACATTCCCCCAGAATCCGTGTACACGGTCAAGGGCCGGTTTCCTGCCGCGAGATGCACGCTGGCGGCGGCGATGGCATGGTGCTCGGAGTCGCGCACAGCTCCCTGAACGACGGCGCTCGGCTCTGCCGACTGAGATTGGGCGGGCCCGCAGAAAATGCCCGCCCACACAGCGACCCACCCGAAGGCCGCAGAATACGGCTTGCGAGCAATCCCCGAAAAACGGCGCATGCTGGAAAGGCGAGTCACCCGTGGACAGCAATCTGTTCGCGACTTGGGCCATCATTGTAGTCGTGGCGGGCAGCGATCTTCAATCACAGTACGGGTCGGATCTTGGGAGCAGGGTCCAGGTACCCGCGCCCGGGCTTTTTTGTCTCGAGACACATCTAGCAGAGCCTGGCTGGAGGAATTAGAATGGCACGCTCCAGCAGCGCGCTTGAGGTTGGCACAGGAGCCTTAGGTGGATTCAAAACGGGAAGACAGGCGCTTTACGCGGCGTGAATTTGTCATGTCCTCGGCCACGATGGTAGCGGCAGGAACTCTGGGAGTTGGAGCGCGGAGCGTTCCCACCGGGGAGGCGGCCGATCGCACTCCGTCCCGCGTCATCATCGACACGGACCCGGGGGTGGATGACGCTCTGGCGTTACTGCTGGCCATGCGTTCGCCGGAACTCAACATCGAAGCGATCACGGTGGTGGCGGGCAACGTCCCGCTCGAACTGGGACTGCCCAACGCCCTGCGCATGGCGGAGATCTCACGCCGGACAGAGATCCCGGTGGCGGCTGGCGCCACCGCCCCGCTGGTGCGTCGGCTGGTCACCGCCACCTACGCGCACGGTGAGAATGGGCTGGGGGGAGCCGTCTTCCCGGATCCAACCCTGAAGCCGGTCGCTGAGCCGGCCGCCGACCTGATTCAAGGCATTGTCCGAAAGTATCCCGGTGAAGTTACGCTCATCACGATCGGGCCGCTGACGAATATTGCCACGGCGTTGCATGCGGATCCTGAACTTGCGGGCAAAGTTCGAAGCCTGGTGATGATGGGCGGATCGTTGTCGGGAGGTAATATCACGCCAGCCGCCGAATTCAACATTTACGTCGATCCGGAAGCGGCGCGCATCGTGTTTCAGTCGGGGATCCCACTGACCATGGTCGGTCTCGATGTGACCCGCAAGACCACCCTCACCGATGACCATGTGCACGTGCTCGAGGCAGCCGACGACCCCGTGAGCCAGGCAGCGGCGAAGATCGCCCGCAAGGCCATCGAGCACAATCGCGAGCAGGGATTTGTGGTCGGACCCAACATGCATGATTCGTTGGCGGTGGCGGGATTTCTGGATCCCTCGCTCCTCACCTTGAGGCAGTATTACGTAGACGTCGAAACCGCTGGTGAACTCACAGCGGGTGAAACCGTGGGCTACAGCCCGAGTGCCGGCGATTTGCGGCGCCGCCCGGATAGGGAAAGGGAGGCTGCGCTGACGATGACCATACGCGGCTCGGCGCCTACCCTGGCCGGCGCCAGGACCTCCCCGGTGCTGCGCGACAAATTTGTGCCCAACACCAGTGTGGCCGTGGATGTGAATGCCTCCCGCTTCTTCGAGCGGCTCATCGGCCGCTTGTCGGGAAAGGCATAAGCCGGATGCGCCCTGTCCTTGCCAAGCCTCTGGACTCGCGACAACTTTCAACTCACGAGGTAAAAGGATGAAGTTTGCTCCCTTTCGCGGCGCCGCAGCCATCGCCCTGGTCCTGTGCGCTCTCCCGGGCAGGGCCCAGGAACTGCGCAAGATCATCATCGACCAAGACGCTGCCGGACCAGCCGGCACGGATCAGCAGTCCATGCTGTTGCTCATCCAATCCCCCCGGACCCAGGTTTTGGGCATCACGGTCGTGACCGGCGATGCCTGGCTTCACGCGGAGGTCGCGCACACGCTGCGGATGCTCGAGCTGATCGGGCGGACTGACATTCCGGTCGTGCCTGGGGCCGAGTATCCGCTGGTGCGGCAGAAGCCGCAAACCGAACTCGCGGAAAAACTCTACGGCAGCTTTGCCTGGCTGGGGGCCTGGACCCCCCGGCTGTATCACCCGCCCGATCAGCTCGGCGACATGCCCGAAGGCACGCCCACCACCAAGCCGGCCGACGAGGACGCCGCCCACTTCCTCATCCGCATGCTCCACAAATATCCCGACCAGGTCACGCTTTACGTCGGCGGTCCCATGACCAATCTCGCCCTCGCCCTGACTATCGACCCGGAAGTCGCCAAGCTGGCTAAAGAACTGGTGTTCATGGGTGCCAGTCTGAGCCCGCAGACCACCGATCCCGAGTTCATCAATACGCCCCGGCGCGAATTCAACCTCTGGTTCGATCCCGAAGCCGCTCACATTGTCCTCCAGGCTCCATGGAAGAAGGTGGTTTGCACAACCGTCGACATTTCCGTGAAGACGCGAATGAGCGCTGCCCTGATGGACCGGATCAAGGCCGCCCATTCCAAAGCGGCGCAATACGTGGCCCGCTACGCTCGCAAGCCGGGGGAGTACAGTTATCTGTGGGATGAACTGGCTGCCGCGGCGTGGCTGGCTCCCGACATCATTACCAAGACCGAGACCCGCTACATGGACGTCGACCTGGATCACGGCGCGGCCTACGGAAATACTCTGACCTGGAGCGATCGCGACAAACCGGAGGTGGAAGTCCGCCCGGTGGAAATCCAGGTTGATCTGGACACCGCCAAGTTTTACCAGCTTTTTGTGGACCTGCTCAGCGCCGAGACACCGCCGCCACCGGGCGGCGCGTTCTAGGTGTGCGGGCGCAGCCTCTAGGCGCGCAGCGTTCCGCCTAGTGCTTCCAGCGCGCGGATGATCTGGGCCGACCAGCGCGCCACTTCTTCCTCCCGCAGAGTACGCTCGCCGGACTGGAACGTCGCGCGGAGCAGCAGGGAATACTTGCCGGCGGGGACGTTGCCGCCGCGAAAGATCTCGACGGGAACGAAGCGGCGCAAATCTTCCAGGCGCAGCTGCGCCACTGCCTGGTCGATGGCTTCGAAGACCAACCCATCGGAGAAGAGGAAGGAGAAATCGCGCTCCACCGCCGGATGACGGGGCAAAGGCTGGTAATGCGGCGAGCGTAACCGGTGGTCATAGAGCGATTCGAGGTCGAATTCCGCCAGGAAGACGTCTTGCCGGAGCTTGCGCGCGGCGGCCAGTTGGGGATGAATCTGGCCGAATTGCGCGACCGCGACGCCGTCCATCACGGCGCGAGCGGAGCGGCCGGGATGGTAGTAATCCGCGGCGGTGGCCGCGTAGTGGAAAGCGGTGTGCTCGAAAGCGTCGAGGAGAGTCTCGACCTCGCCCTTCAGATCGAAAAAGGAATACAACCGCGGCGGCTGGTTGACGTGGGCAGGCGTGGCATTGCCGGTGGTGCCCAGGCAGAGGCGGCGGGGTTCGGCGGAGTTGCCATGGACACATTCATACACGTGGCCGGCTTCGAACAGTCGGACATCGTCGTTCTCACGGTTGAGGTTCCAGGCCAGCATGTTCAGCATGCCGGGCACGAGCGAGGTGCGCATGACGGAGGCCTCCTCGCTCAGGGGGTTGGCCAGTTCAAGCAGGGCCGCGGGAGAAAAGCGCTGCGCGTCCTCGCGGGAGATGAAAGTCAGAGAGACCGCCTCGTAAAAGCCGAGGGCGAGCAGGCAAGAGCGCAGGCGCGCGTCTTTGCCGGCATCGGGCAGTTCGACAACTTCGCCGGCGAAGGCGGGCAGGGAATTGGGGAAATTGTCGTAGCCGTGGAGGCGGGCGATCTCTTCGATCAGGTCGACCTCACGCTCGACATCAAGGCGCCAGGAGGGGATGTGGACGATGAATTCGCCGGCCTCCTCGCGGGCGCTGTCGAAGCCGAGACGCTTGAGAATGCCGAGGTACTCCTGCTCGCCGAGGATCTTGCCGAGGATGCGATGGATCTCAGAAGCGCGCAGGACGACCGGGGCGGAGTCGATGCGGCGGGCGACGACGTCGATGATGTCGCCGGCCAGTTCGCCAGCGCCAGAGTTCAGGATGAGTTCGGCAACCCGGTTGGTGGAGGCGCGGGTCGACTCATAGTCGGCGCCGCGCTCGAAGCGGTGCGAGGCATCGGTGTGCAGACCGTGGCGGCGGGACATGGCTCGCACGGTAGCAGGATCCCACCAGGCAGACTCGATCAGGATGTTGCGGGTCTTCTCGGTGATCATGGTGTCGAAGCCGCCCATAACTCCGGCGAGGCCCACGGGCTTCTTGCCGTCGGCCACGACGAGGTCGTCCGGGGTCAGCTTGCGCTCGACACCGTCCAGGGTGCGCAGGCTCTCCCCGGGGCGGGCGAAGCGTACGATGATGCGGCCGCCCGCGAGCAGGTCGAGGTCATACACGTGGGTGGGCTTGCCGGTTTCCCAGAGAACATAGTTGGTGGCGTCGACGGCGTTGTTGATGGGGCGCTGATCGAGCAGCGTCAGGCGCGTGGCCACCCTGGCCGGAGACGGCTGGATGGAGACGCCGCGCAGAGCGCAGGCGGTGAAGCGCGGGCAGTAGCGGCCGTCATCGATGGTGATTTCGACGCCGGCTTTGCCGGAAGCGTTGGGCAGCTTGGGTTCGATGGGTTTGAGGGGCAGGTTGTAGAAGGCGGCGGCTTCGCGGGCGACACCGTAGTGGTTCATGGCGTCGGGGCGGTTGGTGCCGATCTCCATTTCGAAGACCGTGGAGTCGCCCTGGCCGGAGATGCTTTCGACGGCGATGCCGATAGAAGTAAGGTCGGCGGCAAGCCGCCGGTCATCGACGTGAAGCTCGACGAAGTCGCCGATCCAGTTGGGTGAAAGTTTCATAGAATCAGCTCGTGCTCTTAAGCTCTCCACCTTCGCTTTCGCAGGTCTCTGGCTCCAGGGTGACGTGAATCGAAGCCATCAAGCGATCTCATGATGCACCGAGGAACCTGAACCACCCTTTCATGGCTTGGGGCAACCAACGACCGGTTGTCGGGACGAGCCAACGAGTGTGCTTCGCCGACAGCTCACGACTACCCAAACTCCGCCAGGAATCTCACGTCGCCCTGGAAGAAAAGTTGGATGTCATCCACGCCGTAGCGCAGGATGGCGATGCGGTCTACGCCCATGCCGAAGGCGAAGCCGGAGACCTGCTTCGGGTCGTAGCCGTTGTGCTTGACGAACTCGAAGACGTTGGGGTCGACCATGCCGCAGCCCAGAATCTCGATCCAGCCGGTGGTTTTGCAGGGGCGACAGGGCTCAGCGCCACGACGGCCGCTGCCTCCGCAAATGAAACAACTGACCATCATCTCAGCGCTCGGCTCGGTGAAGGGGAAGAACGACGGGCGGAACTGGGTCTTCACGCTGGGCCCGAACAGGGCTTTCATGGCGTGGTCGAGCGTGCCCTTGAGATCGCCGAAGGTGATGTTGGTGTCGACCGCCAGGCCCTCAATCTGGTGGAACATGGGGGAGTGGCTGGCGTCGGGCGGGTCGTTGCGGTAGACCTTGCCGGGGATGACGATACGCAGAGGCGGCTTGAGGCGCTCCATAGTGCGGATCTGGACCGGGGAGGTGTGAGTGCGCAGGAGGAGGCGCTCCCGCCGAGGCTTCGATTCCTGGCCGGCGAGGAAAAGGGTGTCCTGCATGTCACGGGCGGGGTGGTTGGGCGGGAAATTCAGCGCTTCGAAGTTGTAATAGTCGGATTCGACCTCGGGACCTTCAGAGACGGAGTAGCCAAGATTGCCGAAGACGGCGACGATCTCGCGCATGGTGCGGAGGACCGGGTGTTCGGCGCCGAGGGGGCGGCGGATTCCGGGGAGGGAAATGTCGAGGCGGCCGTCGGCCGCACGTGACGTGGCGGCGGTTTGGTTCACCCTCTGCCAGGCAGTCTCGACGGCGGTCTCGACCTTGAGCTTGAGTTCGTTCAGCCGCTGACCGACATCGCGCTTGGCGTCGTTGGGAGCGGCCTTGAGCCAGAGTTCGTTGACCTGGGGGAGAATGCCGTTCCGGCGGGCCATCCAGCGATCGCGGAAGAGTTTCCACCCGTTCTGGTCGCGGACGGCGCTGGCTTCCGATTCCAGAGCGGAAAGCAGCGACTGCGCGGCGCGATTCAGAGCCGGCGCCGAGTAGTCGGTCAGTTTGGGGACGGTGTAGGCCATCGGTCTCCCTGCTTTGGCGTTTGCACATTCACCGAAACAAGCAAGTGCTTAGACCGTTCTAAGTACCCGACCACAGAGTATGAAACACGAAGTGCTGGATGCGGATTGAACCCTCGCCGACGATCGACGACGGATGACAGCTCCTACGCGCCCAGCGCAGTCTTGGCCTGCTCCGCCAGGTTTTTGAAGACGGCGGGATCGTTGACGGCCAAGTCGGCGAGGATCTTGCGGTCGAGCTCCACCCCTGCCTTTTTCAGGCCGTTGACGAACTTGCTGTAACTGAGGCCGTGGAGCTTGGCGGCGGCGCCGATGCGAACGATCCACAGCGAGCGGAACTGGCGCTTGCGCTGTTTGCGTCCGGAATATGAGAACTTGAGGCCGCGCTCGACGGCTTCTTTCGCCGAGCGGTAGAGCTTTGATTTGGTCAGGAAATAGCCGCTGGCGCGGTCTAATATTTTTTTCCGCTTGGCCCGGCGCTTGGTTCCACGTTTGACACGAGGCATTCGATTCTCCTTTTTGGTTACGTTCGGCGGCTGGAGGTAAGGAATCGTCCGCGACGATTTGACCTCTTCACACGCCCGTGCCGCGAAAGGCTGCAGCGCGCAATTACCCAGGCTACGAAAACCACCCGACGAAGCTCTGGGCCAGGGGCGAGAACGCCCGCCCCGCGGATCGGTCAGATTCGATACGGCACTCGACCGCCGGAGCTGTGGCTCTCCGCCCCTGCCGAGTTGGCCCCGGGTCCCAATCCGGCCCGCTCACTGGTAGGGGATCATGCGCTTGACCTTGGGGGTGTCGGCGTCGCTGACCAGCACGGTTTTCCCGAGGTGGCCTTTACGCTTCTTTTCCTTCGAGGTCAGGATGTGGCGCAGGAATGCCTTGCGGCGTTTCACTTTCCCGGTGGCGGTTTTCTTGAAGCGCTTGGAAGCGCCTTTGTGCGTTTTCAGTTTTGGCATAAAAACTTACAGTGTTCTCAGTTCCCGGTTGGCGGTTGCGCAATTCTGCTCTCAGCCTTCGCCGTTGCACATGGTCCTGGTGTTCTCGAGGCGCTCCGAGGCTGCTGAAAACGAGGGATTCGTACCCAGAGCACGCTTCCAACGTCGCGGCCAACGCCCCTGGGGCGCAAGCGAAGAGGAGCCAGGTACGAACGGCTAACTGCTCATCGCGGTCTACGCCTGCCGGGCCTGCGGCGGAGGCGGGACGGGCCGGGGCTGCGATTTCTGATCCGCCCTTTTCGGAGCCAGGATGGCGTGCAACGTGTTGCCTTCCTGGCGGGGGCGGAACTCGACCAAGCCCTTGTCTTCGACGTCCTTGATCAGCCGTTCCAGGATCTCACGGCCGAGGTTGGTGCGAGTCATTTCGCGTCCGCGGAAGAAGATGGTTGCCTTGACTTTGTCGCCGTCTTCCAGAAAACGCACCACGTGATTTTTCTTGGTCTCGTAGTCGTGGTCGTCGACGTTGATGCGGAACTTGACTTCCTTAACCACGATCTGTTTCTGGTGTTTCTTCGCCTCGCGCTCTTTCTTTTCCTGCTGGTACAGGAATTTCCCGTAATCCATGATGCGGCAAACGGGAGGTTGGGCGGTGGGCGAGATTTCGACCAGATCCAGGTTCTTTTCGCGGGCCATCTTGAGCGCTTCGTAGGGGGGCAGGATCCCGATCTGCTTTCCCCCGTCGTCAATCACGCGGATTTCGCGGGCGCGGATGCGCTCATTGATGCGGATAAAACGCTTGTCGATACAGTCCTCCGTGAGCGGTACGCAGAAACTCGAGGCAAAATTATAACATGCGGGCGATTGGGGTCGTGACCGCGAAGGGAGATTCGGCCAGGCGCCGGTGAAGCTTGGTGGCCGCACGGGAGCGGGGAGGGCGCGGGTGATGGAGGCCACAGTCCGGACTTCCTGAGCCTTATCAATGAGATATATTTCTCCCGGTCTGGATGCCATTGTGAGATAAGCCAGGGGGAAGCATGGTGGTCACCGATTTCCTGTAGCGTTGCGGGGAAACTAGGCTAAGATGTTTGCCTTAACTGGGGTAGTTGGCCCTCCTCCAAGCCATTTCGCCGGTTTTGATGAAGGAAACAAGAGGAATAAACCCGGAGGCTCCGGAGCCGAAGCCGGAGTGCACTCTAATCCCAGGATTCTGCACGTATGATCCAGCGATTCACCCTCGATGCTCCCTCCTTCGAACAGGTTCTTTCGGCCCTGTCGCTTGTACAGCAACTCAAAAAGCAGATCCCACAGGCGTTCGTTAGCGATCCGGACGATGGCCCGCTATCGGAGCTGGTGGAAGCTCAGCAGGCGATCGAAACCGACAGCGTGGATCTGGACGCGGCGCTAGGACGGGTGGTGACCCTGGCGCTGCAATTGACGCCAGCTACCGGCGCAGCGGTATGGTTCTTCACCGAGCATGATTTCGTGTGCCGCGCCGCCACCGCCGCCGCGGCCGAGGATGAAGGGTTGCGGCTGGAGGTGCTCGCTCGGCTGGCGGCGAGCGACGCGCCCGATCTCAACGAAGGGACAAGCCCGGCGCGGTCGTTGCTGGTGGCTCCCATCCACCAAGGGCGGAACATCGCCGGGGCGTTGGCGGTGGTTTCGCCGGCGCCCGACGCATTCAGCGAGCGGGATGACACCCGCGTCCGCCTGCTCTCGGGGTTGGTGGCGCACGCGCTGCGCAAGACGGCTGACGCGGAACTGAGACAAATCGTGAGCCTGGAACGGGCGGCCATGCTCGAGGCGATGGATCAGATCATGCCCGCGCTGAGAAAACTGGCGGAAGACGAGGAAGGGCAGAATGCGAACGGGGCGGCGAGCGTGACCGCGGCGGTCGAGCTGGGGCCGGCAACGGAACTGCCATCGGGGCCGGCTGCGCTTCCCGATTTCTTATCACAGGTCATTCCTCCCGAGCCCCAGAGTGCGGCGGCGGAAGAGCAAGGGGCGACGGGAGACGCGGGCGGGCAGCCGAACGTTTTCCTGCTGCTGCAGCAGGAGACCGAGAGGGAAGCGAATGAGCCCGCGGTGATGGAGGGCTCGAACTACTCGATGTCTACCGCGGTCGCCGCCACCGATGCGGCGGATGTGCCGATCGAGCAGACACAGCCGGTACGGGTTGAGGCTAGATGGACGCATCAGGCAGCGAATGAAGCTTTCTCGGGTACCGTCGCGGGCTGGGCGATCCTCGCGGGCAGAGTCGCGAGGCGGGGCGCGGCTTGGGGCGAGGCAGGGATGTGGTGGGCGTCGCGCCAGCTCGAAGACGTGGGCTCGGTGGTGGTGGGTGCGGGCAAGAGCCTGGAAGCACATTGGCGGTCGGTTGCAAGGCGCCGGCCGGAGGCGGCACTTTGGATGCGCCGCGCACTACCGAGACTGTCATCCTCGATGGCCTGGGCGAACAAGACGCTGTGGCAGAGCGGTACGCCTGCGGCTCCTGCGGTCGGGAAACCGCCCGGCACGGCTTCCGGCAAAGCCTTGTGCGGGAAGCCGAGGGTCGGCGAAGGCAAGGCTGGGGGACGGAAACAGAAGCGGCGGGGGCATCGAACGGGGAGGACGGCGGGTCCGGCGCTGTTGCTGCTCATAGCGGCTGCTTCCTGGATCCTGATGAGATCGACGGGTGACGCTTCGCATGCGGCAGCGCCCGGTGCGACGTCCATTGTCGGAGGAAGCGCTGACTTGAGGACTTCAGCGGGGGCGGCGGAGAACGCTCCTGCGACCGTGCCGGTGAAGTTGTCGTCGACGCCGTCACTGACGGTAGCGACGTTTCCGGTTGCGAGTGGAACAGCAAGGGTGACGGCGACGGATCGGGCGCGGGTGGTGGAAGGCGGCACGTTTGCCTCAAGCCACTTGCAAGTGACCGACCCCGGGACAGCCGCGGAACTGGCGTCGCTCAGCCAGTTCGAAATCGCGGGCTTGCGGCGGCAGGGAGAGTATGGCGACGATGGCGCAGAGTTCCTGCTGGGGATGGCGTACGAGACCGGGCGAGGTGTTCCCCAAAGCTGCGCGAAAGCGCGGGAGTGGGTGACCCGGTCGGCGGAGACGGGTAACGCCGCCGCCCAGTACAACCTGGGTTTGCGTTATCGTGAGGGCGACGGGGTGGCGGCCGATCCTGAGCTGGCCGAGAAGTGGCTGAAGCGGGCGGCCAGGCGCAAGTATGCCCCGGCGCTGGCCGAGGTGGTGCGGCTTGCATCGGGCGAGGGGCGGTGGTAGCGAGAGCCGTCGCTGACTCGGCATGGTTCGTTGAGTGACCGCCGAAGCCGTTCGAAAGGTTTGATATCGCAGGGCTGCCGCACGGCGAATTCCAGACTGGAAGGTTGCCCGGCGTCGTCCCTGGGGTGTTTCGCAGTGCGCCTCCATTTGTCCTGCCACTCCCCCGCCGGGCTTCCCAATGCGGCCAGTCTACCGTCGCTTTCTGATGATCCGGCGAATGTGAGCAGAACAGACGGCGCCAGCGCCCCGGGCGGGGTGGGGTTGTGGCAGGTCGGTCGATCGCCTGAGCGGCCAGGGAGCTAAGCGGGCTGACAACCGGCTGACAAAAAGAAAAGCCGCAGGAGACCTGCGGCTGGATCTGGCATGTCGCCAGTCTACTTCTTATCGTGTTTGTCGTCGTAGATGCTGTGGCTGATGCGGTTTTGCTGACGGTTGATGCCCGCCTGCTCGCTCTTGGTGAGGTGGCCGTTGTGCTTGGCCATGTCAGCCTTCTCCCGGTTCTGCACGGCAGTTTCGCGCTTCTCGAGATTGCTGGCTTGCTTCGAGTTCAGGGTGCCTTTCTGAATGCCGTTGGCGATGCGCTGCTGCTGATTCTGTTCCCGACTATTCACCTGGTTGACGCGCGGGTGGCCGGGATCGACGACGCCCGGACCGGCGCCCGAGGTGTTTGCATTTGTGGTTTGAGCAGCAGCGGAACCGGCAAACAGGAGTCCGCCGACTACCAGGACGAAGAGCGAATTGGTGACGGTGTTCTTCATAAGCGTGGGAAACCCCCACGCGTGAGAGTAATCACGACCAGGAGAAAGGGCGAGGTTACGGCAGTGACGGGCCTATGGTGTCTGGCTCGATCCGGGAGGAAATGTGATCGGCTGTACCAGCCGCCTGTCGGATGGAGCGGGCCGGAGTTCGTCCTCACGGTTACCACCACCGTCCCTGCGGAACTCGCTTTCGCTTCTTCTCAGGCATCCCGAACGGACAGCCGGCGCCCCGCCCTTGCGGTTGTTCTTGACATCGATACTGCCTTTGGAACCGGTCGTATTTGGCGATGTCCAAGCGTACAGTTTCGCTTCCGCCGCGCGCCTTGTGCCGCCACCGGTCTCGGAGGGATACCCCTGTTCCAAACTTTCTAGCCGTAGCCCTGTAGCCTACCCCGAGAAGGTTCGGGGTGATCTTTTTCTTCGCTGCTCATCTCACATTCTCCTTCCGCGCTTAGTCGCGGGAGCTTGATGAACGTCAGATCAAGTTGAGAACCGGACACATTTGGCGCCAGGCTTGGTTGACTGCTTTCCCCTTCAGAAACATAAGTTTCGTGGCTTCCGCAGAGGTGATTTCGCATGCCGGCAACCAGCGCATGCGGCCATGCTGGACCTGACAGTCCATGTGACCCCCGGTTAAATCTTTCGTACCCCCTTGACTTGCCTGCGGAACCTTGCCATAACTATCGGGTCCAACGGGACGGGTTTGGGGGCACGAGCTTTGGCGGAAGTGCGGATCCAAGAGGGGGAGTCCCTCGAGAACGCGCTGCGACGTTTCAAGCGCAAGGTGCAGCAGGAAGACATCATTAAAGAGGTCAAGCGGCACTCCTTCTACCTGAAACCCGGGGAGAAGAAGCGCGTGAAAGAAGCGCTAGCGCGCAAGCGGAGCCGAAAGAAGGCGCGCAAGGAGCAGGACTAACCATCGCCGGGCCGCCCTCTGGTGGCGGCCCGTTTGTATTTCCCAGCCGTCTACCGGTTTTAGGGAATCGCCGCGGACCTTCCCCGGTCGTCACTTCGGCGTTCCCGGAAACGCAAGACTGCACCCGCGTGCAGAAGGGCCGAACCCAGGGCTAAAAATTTGAGGGGGATTAAAGACCTCTGCAAGCATGCCTGAAGACGGGGCGGGAGCGCTCTGCGAACGGGCGGCGCGGGCCGGGGAATGGGGTGAAGGGAGCGTCTCTCAAATGGAATTCCAGGACAAGGTCTTAAAGTGTGTCGACTGCGGCGCGGATTTCATATTCACTGCAGGCGAGCAGCTTTTCTTCCACGACAAGCAGTTCAAGAACGAGCCCAAGCGTTGCAAGGCTTGCAAGGCAAAACGGATCGCCGTGCTGGGCGCAGCCGCGCCGGGGCAAGCCTTCAACAAGACGGAGACTCGCACCACCTGCTCGCAATGTGGCAAGGAAACCACCGTCCCGTTCAAGCCCACGCAAGGCCGTCCCGTTTTCTGCCGGGAATGCTTCATGCAGAGGCGGCAGGCAGCGACGGCGTGAAGGTGCGCCTGGACCGCATCCCACGATCCCCACGGAAGAAATAACCCGACCCGAGGGGGCGACCCGGCGGGCAACCGTCTGCGTCTTGACCCAAGGTTGACGCGGAAAGGTTAACGCCCGCTGGGGCCGGGCCTCCTGGTCTCCAGCAAGGCTTCCAACTGGCGCACCAGTTCGGTGGTTCCAATCGGCTTAACCAACAATGACCCTACCCGCTGGTTGCGACACACCTGCTCGGGGGGTGGGTAGGCGGTGAGGACTGCGGTGACGGGACGGTAGGTTTGTTGCTGGGCGGTATGCACCACCTGAAATCCGGCGTCCTCGGTCTCCATGCGAATGTCGGTGACCACCATCTCATAGGTGCCGGTCTGAAGCTTCGCGCAAGCGTCGGTGGCGGAGATCGCGGTGTCCACATCGAAGCGGTGCAGTTCCAGCACCGCCTTGAGGGTCAGCAGCACCGACTCATCATCGTCGACCAGCAGGACACGCCGCTTCATCGGGAGTGCTTCTAAGAGACCCGCAACCGCACCGGGGGAAGTTGCAGTTCGGCCGAGCCCAGGCGGACGCCCCTCGGCTGAATTCCGAGGGGTTGCTACTATAGTATGGTGCGCGGATTTTACGTACAAAATTTTGGGTGTCGCGCCACGCAGTCCGATGGCGCCGCCCTCGAGCGGCAGTTCGAGGAACGGGGTCTCGAACGCCGACTGGCACCGGGCCAGGCCGAAATTGTAATTTTCAACACCTGTACCGTGACCGCTTCGGCCGACCAGGACGCACGGGCCGCCATCCGCCGGGTGCACCGGGAAAATCCGACCGCGGAAATCATCGTGACCGGTTGCTATGCGCAGCGGGCTCCCGAAGAACTGGCATCGCTGCCCGGAGTGAGGCGGGTGATCGGCAATTCGCACAAGCACGAACTGGCGCGAATTGCCCTGGGGGAGAGACCGCAGACAGCGCCGAGGACCAGCGAGACCACTGGGGGATTCGTGACGGTGGCGAGCTTATCAGGGGGGCGATCCGCCACCCCCGATCTCCCGCCTGCGCCCGGCCAACAGTCATCCAGCAACGACCAACCACCGATCTTCGTCTCCGATATCTTCGCCCATACCGATTTCGTTTCTGCCCCGGTGTGTGACGCTGCCAACGAGCGCACCCGGCCCAATCTGAAGGTGCAGGACGGATGCGACAACCGCTGCTCCTTCTGCGTGATTCCGTATGTGCGGGGGCAGAGCCGATCACTCGGGCTGGAACGGGTGGTGGAGGAAGTGAACGGCCTGGTGGCGGGCGGCTACCGGGAGGTGGTGATCTCGGGGATCAACCTGGGACGGTGGGAAGAGCGCTCTGCGCTCCCGGTTTTCGCTTCTCAAAAATCGGGTCTCAACCGTCACCCGTCAGCTCCCAGCGTTCCGCAAGCGGCTACCGATCCGGGTTCGGCGCGCGGTCTTGTGGCGCTGACGACCGACGACCGACGGCCGGCGACCCTGATACTGCGGCTGACCGCTCTGATCCGAGCCATCCTGGAGCGTACGGAAATCGAGAAGCTGCGCATCAGTTCGGTCGAGCCCATGGACTGGACGGACGAACTGATCGCGCTGGTGGCCCAGTCGGAGCGCATCGCCAAGCATGCGCACGTTCCCATGCAATCGGGGAGTGACGCTGTCCTTAGGCGCATGCATCGCAAATACCGGCCATGGCATTACCGGGAGAAGATCGAAAAGATTCACGCCGCGATGCCGGTGGCCGCGATTGGCGCAGACGTGATGGTCGGGTTCCCTGGGGAAAGCGACGCCGAGTTTGAGGAGACGCGGCGGATGGTCGAAGAATTGCCCTTCGCCTACTTGCATGTGTTCCCGTATTCGGCACGGCCGGGCACTCCGGCGGCGAGCTTGAGGAAACAGGTTCCGGCAAGCGTGGCGGGCGAACGCGGCCGCATATTGCGTGAACTGGCCGCGCATAAGAAGACCTCCTACATGCGGTCGTTCGTGGGGACGATGGTGGAAGCCATCACCCTGCGGGAGGAAAGCGGGGCATCCTCTGGCGGCATGACCAAAGCCTTGACCGACAATTATCTCAAGTTGATGGTGGAAGGGCGGCACGAGGCGAACCAGTGGATCAGGGTGCGGGTGGAAGGAGTGGCGAGTGATGCCCTGGTGGGGCAGGTCGCAGGTGGCAGGCCGCGGCTTCCCTGTGCTTCTCCGCTCTCGCCGTCGCTGCCCTCGTGATCATGGCCTGGTGAACCACTGGCCCGGGCAGGCCATTTTCCTGCTCGCCCATGAGGACTATGCTTAAGATGAGAGCCTTTCCCGGGCAGCACAGTCATGCTTCACCCTTTGCAGGTGGTTCGAAATCTTGGGCGGGAGTTTTCTCAGCTGGGGCGCTACCACGAGGCGGAAGCCGAGGAGAAGCCTGCTGCCTCGAGCCTGGAAGCGATCGACCTCGCCCGGCTGGTGACGGATCTGTACGAAGAAGGCGACGACCCGGCACTGCGCGCAGCATTTGCCCTGCTCGAGGGCTGCCTTGTGGATGGGGACCCGGCCGTGCGCGGCTGGGCAGGGCGGACGATTGAGCAGCTGCACGACCTGGCAGCGTGGAAGCCCTGCGGGCGCGAGCCGTTTGCGGAGTGCCTGGGCGAGGAGAGCAGTCGCGTCTGGAGCGCGCTCAACCGGATATGCAGGGCGTCGGTAGGCTCGGACTTTCACGATGCCTCGGTGTTCGAGGCGGAGCTGGCGAGGTGGCACGCGGTGCGGGAAGCGGTGCGCCTTCCGGCGCGCGTGGCCGCCTGAACTTTGCTCTGCTGCCATGGGCCCGCCATCCGCCCTCTTTGCCGCTACGCCCTAACCACATTGCCGCTGTCGTGTCGTTCCACGGTGGTCGGCTGGTGACCGACGCTGCCACCAGCCCCCATCTGGCATTGCCACGGGGGTCAAGGAGCGCCCCTCTACTTCGGCCATGCCAGCAACGACGGCAGCATGCCGGCGGTGGCGATTGCAATACTGGCGGAGCGAAGTCTATGAGGGCGCCCGCCACGGGTGGATGGTGCCGTCCGGCGTACGACCAGGCGCAGGCTGAGCGGTTCGCGAAGCTGGCAGCTCTGCTCAGAGAAACCCTACAACCCTCGGGCAGGTAAGTAACCGCAGGTCCAGGCGGCCATTCCGCCCGGGGCGCTCCAAGTGGGACCCCAGCCGCACCGACTGCTCTCTGAACCCGCTGTCCAGTGCGGGAGAGCGTGTGGCGGCGTTCGTGGGCCGCCTTACCAAACCCGGCACGCGTTGACCGGCATCATGGGCTGGCCAGGCTTGCAACCGAAAGCCTGGCCGAACTCGGGCATGTTCTGCACCACTCCGTTGACGCGGAACTGGCGAGGAGAGTGCGGATCGGTCTGGACCTGAAGGCGGAGCTGCTCGGGCCGGGTAGCGCCGCACCAATCCTGCCCGTAACCCAGGAAGAACTGCTGGAGGGGAGTGTACCCGTTCTGCTTGCGGGAAAGGTCGATGCCTTTGCGCTTGGCGTCAGCGAGGAAGGCCATGTAGGAGAGGCGCAGGCCGCCGTTGTCGGCGGTGTTCTCGCCTAAGGTGAGCTTGCCGTTCACTTTCACCTCGTCAACAGCGACGAAGCTGCCATATTCCTTCACTTCGCACTCGGCTTTTTGGTCAAAGTTCCTTCCGTCTTCGGGGGTCCACCAGTCCTCGAGGTTGCCGTTGCCATCGAACTGTCGGCCTTCGTCATCGAAGCCATGGGTCAGTTCGTGTCCGACGATGGCGCCGCCGTGGCCGTAATTCTCGGCTTCGGTGGCGTGCGGGTCGTAGAAGGGTGTCTGCAGGATGGCGGCGGGGAAGTTGATGTCGTTCATGCTGGGGTTGTAGTAGGCATCGACGGTAGAGGGGCTCATGTCCCACTCGCCGCGGTCGACGGGCGTGCCGATCTTGGCGAGCTGGCGTCGGCTCTCGAATTCGGTGGCGCGCAGGACATTGCCGTAAGCGTCGTCGCGCACGATGCTGAGCTTCGAGTAGTCGCGCCAGCGCTCGGGATAGCCGATCTTGTCGGCGACCATGTGCAGCTTGGCCTGGGCGCGGGTCTTGGTTTCCGCACTCATCCAATCCAGGGTCTCGAGGTCCCGGTTCATCGCAGCTTCGATGTCGTCCACCATCTGAACCGTGGCCTGCTTTTCAGCGGGAGAGAATTCCTGGGCAACGTAGACCTGGCCGACCGCCTCTCCCAAAGCGTTGTCGGTGGCATCGGCGCAGCGTTTCCACCGAGCACGCTTTTCGGGCTGGCCTTTCAGCTTGCGGCCGAAGAAGTCGAAGGCCTCGTCATCGAGGGCTTCGGGAAGTACATAACCCGGCACGGCGGCAACCAGCTGCCAGCGAAGATAGGTTTTGATGGTGTCCAGATCGGTCGAAGCCAGCAGCTGGCTGAGGCCTTTCACGAATTCGGGCTCGGCGACGTTGAGTTCCGAGACCGGAGGCGCGCCGGAGTCGGCCAGAAATCTGTTCCAGCCGAAAGCTGGGGATAGGGCGGCAAGCTCAGACACCGGCATGAGGTGGTAGACCTTCTTAGGATCACGCCGCGAAGTGATGTCGAGGGAAACCTGGGCCAGGACGGTTTCGAGCTTCATGATGGCCTGGGCGTCGGCGGCCGCTTTGGCCTCGGGTTCGCCCATGAGCTTGAGCATGTTGGCGATGTGCTGGACATACTGGGCGCGCGTCTTCTCTGCCACGTCGCCGGTGCGGAAGTAATAGTCACGCTCGGGGAGTCCCAGTCCGCCTTGCCCCACGACGGCAATCTGCTTGCGTGCATCCTTGAAGTCCTGTTGCTCGCCGAAACCGAGGAACGCATTCACACCGATAAGTTGAAAATAAGCCAGGAGCTCGGGTAGCTGTTCTTTGCTCTTGAGGGCGGCGATGCGATCCAGGTCGGGCTGGAGTGGCCGTAATCCCTTGCGATTGATGGCGTCCTCAGCCATGCAGGCGGCGTAGAAATCGCCGATCTTCTGTTCGTTGGCGGTTCGGCCGGGACCGCCGGCGGCGGCTTTTTCGAGCAGGGCTTGTAGGACGTGGGCGGTGTACTCGGCTACCATGGCGCCGGTGCCGAACCCGGCGCGATCGCTGGGAATAGGGTACAGCTTCGGAAAGTTGCCACAGACGTACTGGAAGAAGTCCACGCAGGGATCGGCGGAAGCGTCGATCAGACGCGGGTCGAGCCCGGGGAGACGTTCGTACGTCTTCGGCGGGGGGGCTGCGGCGGGAGGTGCCGCGGTCTGGGCCCGGGAGAGAGTCGAGACCAACGCCAAGGTCACCAGAGCGATTCCCAAGGGGGAGGCAATCCGAGTGGTCAACATGAATGGCTGGTTCCTTTCGGGTGGAAGTGGCGAAGCGGGCTCTGCACCAGGACATTCTATGGGAGGCCCGCAGGAAGAGACGTGTCAGGGGCGTCGAAGGTATCGCGGGAAAAGCAGAAAATCTTGTCCGTCGAAAGCCGCACCCGGCAGCCATTGCGGGCCCCCCGCGCTTCTCAACCTTTCTGCTATTGTCTGGAAGAGATTGTCGCGATCCGGCGGCTGATTTGCGGGAGGCAGGGCAAGCGCGAGGGCAGGGCGGACAAAGGTTGTCGGCGCCAAAATCAGGCAGCCTCGTCTTCTTCGGCGACGGAGAATCCCCAATGCTTCAGCAGATCGGTGGGGACGTATTTCTCGTCCTTGTGGCGCCGCGCCCACTCCTTCAGAGTGAGGGAATCCTTGTACTGCTCGGGACGGAGGCCCAGGATGGCGACCAGGTGATCAAAGGAAGTCGGCTCGTCCATACATGCACCTCGACGTTGTGTCTCGTAAAAGTATTGTAGCGCGGAACGGTAAAAGTAGTGTGCATGAAGCGACGGGAGGGTTTCGCTCCAGGCGGAAGCCCATGGTATGTTCAGCTCTTGGCTCTTAGCAGCTGGTACTTGGTAGGTGAGGCTGAGCCTTCGAGGCTCGCTGAGCGGGGCATTTCCGGTGGTTCGAGGCGTAGAGCGTGATCCGATCCTACAAAGGGGTGCGGCCGGCCATTCCCGCGTCCTGTTACGTGGATGAGTCGGCGCAGATCATCGGGAACGTGGTGCTGGGCGAACATGCGAGCGTGTGGATGAACGCAGTTCTGCGCGGGGATGTGCACGAGATCCAAGTAGGGGCCTACTCCAACGTGCAGGACTGCTCGGTGCTGCACGGGATGAAGGAACTTTACGGAGTGTATCTGGGAGAGTATGTGACGGTGGGACACTCGGTGACGCTGCACGGGTGCGTGATCGAAGACCGGTGCCTGATCGGGATGGGATCGATTGTGCTGAACGGGGCGCGGATCGGGGCGGGATCGATTCTGGCGGCGGGGACGCTGATACCGGAGAAGACAGTGGTGGCGCCGGGGTCGCTCTGGATGGGGGCTCCGGGCAAGTTGCGACGGATGCTAGAAGACAAGGACCAGGAGATGATCTTGCGCTACGCCAGGAATTATCTGGGGTACAAGGAGGAGTATTTGAGGGGCAGCCGTTAGCATCCAGCACTCGGCATTCAGGGCTCAGCATGGAATCGTTTTCATCTGGCTGGTTGGGGTCTTCGCCCGGACGAGCGATTGATCAGCGAGACGAGGCCGCGGGGGCAACAAGTCTACGCTGCAACCGTTCTTTGATGGCAAATCTCCGGGACCTAGGGAACAACATGATCAGGGCGGTGCGGGGAACGCGGGATTTGCTACCGCCGGAGACGGCGCTATGGAACACCGTCGAGGCGGCGGTACGCGACGTATTCCGCGTGTACAACTTCCAGGAGATTCGGACGCCGGTATTCGAGGCGACAGAGCTTTTCTCCCGCGGTGTTGGTGAGGAGACCGATATCGTCGCCAAGGAGATGTACACCTGGGAGGATCGAGGACGAGCGGAATCCGACAAAAGACAATCTCTCACGCTGCGTCCGGAGAATACGGCCGGAGTGGTGCGAGCCTACATCGAGCACCAGCTCTGGGAGCGCGGCCTGAACAAGCTCTATTACATCGGACCACAATTTCGGCGGGAGCGGCCGCAGAAGGGACGATACCGGCAGTTTTACCAGATCGGGGCGGAGGTGATAGGGCCGGCCACAGCGGGGAGCGAGTCTCCCGCGCGGGACGCGGAGATTCTGGAGATGCTGGCGACATTTCTGGACCGGCTGGGGATCAAGGACTGGGGGCTTGAGCTGAATTCGGTGGGGTGCCCGGCAGACCGGGCGCGGTTCAACGCAGCGCTGCGCGCCGCGCTGGAGCCTATGGTGGGGAAGATGTGCGCGGACTGCCAGCGCCGGGCGGTGACCAACCCGCTGCGGGTGTTTGACTGCAAGGTGCCGGAGGATCAGCCCATCATCGCAAGGCTGCCGCGCATCAGCCAGTTCCTGGATGAAGGGTGTCGGCAGCATTTTGTAGAGGTGCAGATCATCCTGAAAGCAGTGGGCGTGCCCTTTGCCTTAAATGACCGGCTGGTGCGGGGGCTGGACTACTATACGCGGACGGCGTTTGAGTTCACCCACGGGGCGCTGGGGGCGCAGAACGCGATCCTGGGCGGAGGCCGGTACGACGGGCTGTCCGAGGCGCTGGGGGGGCCGGCAGCGCCGGGGATCGGGTTTGCCATCGGCGAGGACCGGCTGGTCATGTCGCTGGCGAAGTCGGCGGAAGCGGCGGTGCGCAAGCCCGATGTTTACATCGCGCCGCTGGGCGCGGGGATGGACCGGGAAGCGGCGACACTGGCGCAGGAACTGCGGCGGCATGACCTGGTGGTGGAGCTGGGGGATGAGAGTTTCCGGTTGAAGAAGTCGTTTGAGGCGGCGAGCAAGCTGGGAGCGCGCTTCGTGCTCATCGTCGGGGAAAACGAGGTCAAGGCGGGGTTGTTCGCGCTGAAGAACCAGGAGACCGGGGAGCAGGTGCCGGTGCCGCGCAACGAATTGCCGGCCCGGCTGGGGAAAAGGTGAGGCAGTCTCTGCTGGCTGCCGCACGCGTCGGTTGTCACCAAGGCTCCATGCGGACTCAGAGGAAACCGTTCCCCCGCGACCGGGATCGGGCTTTGGTTCAGGCGCGGTCTCGACTCCAAGACAGCTGCCCCGGGCATAGCTGCGCCCGCCGGACGTCTGTCAGATCTCGAACGCAAGCTCATCCAGATACGCGCATTCGCCTCCCTTGACGCAGCGCTGGGTGGGGCTGGGGAATGCAGTTGGCTGATCGAGGGCTTGAAAGATCAATTCCTCTGCGAGTACGTGTTTCTCTGGATCTCGGCGTCGCAGATTCTTATCGGGTTTGATGGCTGCCGTGCGGTGAGCACCACGTCGTCGCTCTGACGAAACGCGACCCACGGAGTCCTAATTGTAAGGGCCTATCTTGCGCAAAGATGGATGCCGCCCGGTTCCCTGTGGAAAACGAGGGCTCTGTCGCGGGAATTGGCCGCATGGCTGTGGGAAAAAATTCAACTGGGCTTAACCGGGTCTTCACGGGACTGAAACCAGGGCTGAGTAGCCTGCCTGCACCCCAGGAGGAGGGGAAAGGAATGAGCTCCCAGCAAAAAGTTCCCTTGCAGTGGCGCACTGCCGCAGTGATGGGCGTTTTGACCCTGGTTGGCCAGTTGCTCGCCCCCGCGTTGGCCGCGGCCGGAGATCGATCGTCGCGGACCCGGACTCCGATCAAACACGTGATCGTGATAATCGCGGAAAACCGGACGTTCGATCATGTGTTCGCGACCTACCAGCCGAAGCGAGGGGAGACGGTTAAAAACCTGCTTTCGGAGGGCATCATCAATGAGGATGGAACTCCGGGGCCAAAATACTTTTTGGCAGAGCAGTCCTCGGCGACTGACACCAACGATGACGGATTTCAGTTAAGTCCGGGAGGCAAAGCGACGTATCAGATCATGCCGGCCCCGTTCACCGATGGCGCACCGAGCAGCGCCTCCGATACAATTCCGCCTCCGTTCGCCACGGTGGCGGCGGCCAAGAAATATGAATACGGGCTGGAAGACAGCTGGTACAAGTACCTGACGACGGGCGCCAGCGGATTGCCCGGCGGGGCCACGGTGGACACCCGCATCCTGAACGCGGCCACTCTTCCCCCCGGTCCCTTCCAGATTACCTCAAGCACGATGCCCTACGATTCCTACGCGGCGAGCCCGGTGCACCGCTTCTACCAGATGTGGCAGCAGTTCGATTGCAGCGCGGACCAGGCCAAGCGCAGGAACCCGAGCGGTTGCACGGCGGATCTGTTTCCCTGGGTAGAAGTCACGATCGGGGCGGGGTCGAATGGCAAACCGCCGAGCCTGCCGACCCACGAAGGCGGAACGGCCATGGGGTTCTACAACATGGCCCAGGGGGACGTGCCCTACCTCAAATCCCTGGCGGACCGCTACGCCATCAGCGATAACTACCACCAGGCGGTGATGGGGGGAACAGGCGCGAACCACGTGATGCTGGGCACAGGTGACGCCATCTGGTTCAGTGACAGCAACGGGAATCCGGCAGTGCCACCGCACAACCAACTGGTGGCGGCGGGCTCGAAAAACGCGGGGGTCGTGGACGAGATCGAGAATCCGAACGCCCAGCCCGGGACCAACAACTGGTACACGCAGGACGGGTACGGAGGCGGCTCCTACGGGTCTGCTTCCTATGGCGGTGGAACCTACTCGAACTGCGCTGACACCAGCCAGCCGGGCGTGGCCGCCATCGTGAACTACCTGAAGTCGCTGAAGCGGCCGATTAACCCCAACTGTGAACCTGGCCATTACTATCTGCTGAACAACTACAATCCGGGTTACTACGGCGATGGCCGCAACGCCTATGCGGACATCACCAACCCGAACCAGACGGTGTTCACGATTCCGCCGTCCACGGTGCGCAACATCGGGGACGAAATGATCGAGAAGAAGATCTCGTGGAACTACTATGGGGAGCAGTGGAACACCTACAAGGCCAATCCCGATCTCAACTATGTGGCCCTGGACAACACCTACTGCAACATATGTAACCCCTTCCAGTACTCAAGTTCCATCATGACCAAGGCATCCGGGCGCGGCCATTTGAAGGACACGCTCGACTTCTACCAGGACATCCAGAATGGGACCCTGCCGGCGGTTTCGTTTGTGAAGCCCGACGGGTACCTCGACGGACACCCGGCGTCGTCGAAGCTGAACCTGTTCGAGGGTTTCCTGAAGAAGATCGTGGACATGGTCGAGGCCAATCGGGAATTGTGGAAATCGACCGCCATCATCGTCACCTTTGACGAAGGCGGCGGGTACTACGATTCGGGTTACATCCAACCCCTGGACTTCTTTGGCGATGGGACAAGGATCCCGCTGCTCGTGATTTCGCCCTACAGCCGGGGAGGACACGTCTCGCACGTGTACAGCGACCACGTTTCGGTTCTGAAATTCATCGAAGCGAACTGGAGGCTGCGGCCGGTCACGGGGCGAAGCCGGGATAACATGCCCAATCCCAAGACAAGTCCAGGCAATCCTTATGTGCCGTTGAACAGTCCGGCCATCGGGGACTTGATGGATTTGTTCAATTTCGAGAGAGACTAGACCCCCGCGAGCGAGTCAGAACCTGGGCGTCACCGGAGGCACTGCGGGTGACGCCCTCTTTTTCTTGGCCACCGGGTATGGTAGCCCTGCTCTCGCCCCGCACGGGGGCGGGCTCCGCGGCATAGCCATGTTCCCCGCGTAACACCGGGGGACAACCGTCGGGGCAGGAGGTTAGACGGAAACCGATTGCGTGCGGGGTGCAGGAGTGGGGCTTTCGCGGGGAATATAGGCGTTGGAGAGGTATTGTTGGAGCATGCGCTGGGTGTTGAAGAAAGAGCCGTTGAGGGCGATGGCGTGGCGCATGACTTCGGTGAAGCGCTGGGGGCGGCCGTAAAACATGGGCACGATCTCGCGCTCCAGCCGGTCATAAAGAGTGGAGACTTCGGAGACGGGGTCTTCGGTGACCTCGGCGTTGCCGATGGCCCAGCCGGTCACGCCTTCGATCCAGCCCTCGGCCCACCAGCCATCGACCACGCTGAAGCTGGGCACGCCGTTGAGGGCGGCCTTCATGCCGCTGGTGCCGGAGGCTTCCTGGGGACGCATGGGAGTGTTGAGCCAGAGGTCGACCCCGCTGGTGATGAGCTGCGCCCAGCGCATATCGTAGTTCTCGACGTACATGGTACGGATGACGTCGGAGAGCAGGGCAGCGCCCTCAAAGACCTGGCGGATGATTTTCTTGCCGCCCTCGTCGCGGGGATGGGCTTTGCCGGCGAAGACGAATTGGAGGGGGCCGACATCGCGGGCAATGCGCCGCAGGCGCTCGGTATCATGGAAAAGGAGATTGGCGCGCTTGTAGGTGGAGGCCCGGCGGGCGAAGCCGATGGTCAAAATCTTGGGGTCGAGCGCGACCCCGGTGCGCCGGGTGATCTCCGCGAAGAGAGCCTCCTTGGCGCGGGCGTGAGCTCGCTTGATCTCTTCCAGGGGGATGCTGATGGCGTAGCGCAGATAGTTGTTGTCGGCGCGCCAGCCGGGGATGTACTGGTCGAAGAGTTCGGCGAAAGCAGACGAGGTCCAGGTGCGGGCATGGACGCCGTTGGTGATGGCGCTGATGGCGTACTTGGGGAACATGCCGCGGGAGACTTCGCCATGGCGCATGGCCACTCCGTTAACGTAGCCGGAGAAGCGCAGGGCGAGGTAGGTCATGTTGAGAGCCTCGCCATGCCAGGCTTCGGTTTCGTCGAGCAGCTGACAGCGTTCGGGGCCGAGCACCTGTTTGGCCAGGGCCCGGGAAAACTGGTCATGTCCAGCAGGCACAGGAGTATGGGTGGTGAAGATGCACATGCGGCGGATGCCGTCGATGTCGAGCTGCTTGACGCGTCCCGCAAAACTCTGGTCCAGGCGACGCTCCAGCAGGCCGAGGGCGAGCAGGGCGGAGTGACCCTCGTTCATGTGATAGACCTCGATCTTGTCGTAGCCGAGTTTCTGCAGCATGCGTAGGCCACCCAGGCCGAGGACGACTTCCTGGCAGAGGCGGTAGCAATCGTCGCCGCCGTAGAGGGAGTCGGTGAGTTGGCGATCCCAATCGCCGTTTTCGGCAAGATTGGTATCCAGCAGCAGCACCGGAACCGTATCTCCGTCGATGCCCTGAACGTTGTGCTGCCAGGCGCGGACCCAAACCTGGCGCCCTTCGATTTCGACGGTGATGCGACCTTCGACCGGCTTCACGGTTCGTTCCGGCTCCCAGAGCTGGGGTTCCTCGGACTGGTTTCCTGGCGGATCGAGGTGCTGGCGGAAATATCCCTTGCGATAGACCAGACTGACGGCCACGACGGGTGCACCCAGATCGGCGGCGGAGCGGAGCGTGTCTCCCGCCAGCACGCCCAGGCCGCCGCTGTAAGTCGGTATGTTGGGGTCGAGAGCGATCTCCATGGAGAAGTAGGCGACGGTCGGCGACTTGGGGCGCGATTTCATAGATTCAGGAGCGCTGCCCTGGGAGAAAAGAGTAGCGCGGAGTACAGCAGACAATCCTTCAGGCTCCGATTACGCAGTTGTGCAGCTGGACTTCCGTTCTCAGGACCGAACTCATTATAGACGAGGGCAAAGACGAGGCCCGAGGCCTTTCGCCGCGAAAAATGACGAAGCAACGTGAACGGGGCAAAGCCATGCCGCCACTTGGCACCCGGGGCCTGGCAGGCTCTGCCATTTCCCTGAAATTCAAATCGCGCAACCACACTTCCCGGAGCCGGGGAAGCATCCTAGAGGAGATGAAGTGGGGTTCTGACCGACGCGTGGGCTTGGCGCGAGCACTCTCGAAGATGGGGTACTGCTCCCGGTCGAGGGCGTTCGAGTTGGCCCGGGAGGGTCGGGTGCGGGTGAATGGGGAAGCGCGGCGCGACCCGGAGTCGGCGGTGCGGATGGAGAAGGATCGCATCACAGTCGATGGGCGGGCGGTCGAGGTGGGCAAGAGGATCTACCTCATGCTGAACAAGGAACGAGGAGTCCTGACTACGGCTTCCGATGAGAAGGGACGGGCCACGGTGTATGCCTACTTAAGCGATCGACGGCCCTGGGTGGCGCCGGTGGGACGGCTGGACAAGGCCAGCGAAGGGCTGCTGCTGCTCACCAATGACTCGGAATGGGCGGCGCGCGTGCTCCGTCCGGAGATGCACCTGGAGAAGACGTATCACGTGCAGATCGGAACGGTAGCCAAAGCGGCGTTATTGGAGGCACTGCGGGACGGAATTGAGGTGGATGGGCAATGGTTGCGTGCGAAGCGGGCGCGCGTGTTGCGGGGCGGAGCGAAGAATACCTGGCTCGAAATTGTCTTGGACGAGGGCAAGAACCGGCAAATCCGGAGAATGCTTGCGGCGTGGCAAGTCGAGGTGCTGCGGCTGGTGCGGGTTGCGATCGGACGGGTGGAGCTGGGAGGTTTGAAGAAGGGCCAAGTGCGGGAACTGACGGAGCGGGAAAAGTGGCTGTTGGGCGTCATCCCCCCAAATTCGTAACCTGAATCTCGCTGACTGATCGAGTTCAGTCGCTGGAGACGCTCGATTCTCAACGCGTCGGCAGCGCAGGCAAGGGCAGGAACCGACGGCCATGGCGCGTGCCCTGGGGATGGTCAGTCGCGGGTCAGGGGGTAGTTTTTTTCGCGCCAGCCGCGGATGCCGCCGTCCATGGAAATGACGTTGGTGTAGCCCATGTTCTGGAGGTTGTCGGCGGCGAGGGCAGAGCGGAAGCCGCCGCCACAGTAGAGCACAAGTGGGGAATCGAGATCGGGGACCTTGCGTTCGATGTCGCGTTCGATGACTCCCTTGCCGATGTGGATAGCTCCCGGCAGGTGATCCATGGCGAATTCGCTTTCTTCGCGGACATCGACCAGGAGGAATCTTTCGTGGCGGTCGAGGCGAGCTTTGACTTCATCGACGTTGGTTTCGCGGATGCGGGAGCGGGCATCGGCGACGATTTTCAGGAAGCGCGGCGGGTGTTGGTGGGCCATGGGTGCCTCCCTGGTTGATCGTACCCTACTTGATGGACAGGCACGAGCCTTTGCACCTTGAGCCTCCCCTCCGGGTAGCTGAGGTCGCCAGCTCGTGAACCAACCTGTGCATTAACGGCGAATCCAAAATGGAGGCGGGGGCGTCTAAAGCAATTACTCGTCGGCAGGGCGGGCGTGTCTCAAAAGGCGACACGGCCTTCCATGGTGGTAACTCCTAAGGAGAATGGCGAATCGGAAATAGTCGGAAATAGAAGGAGAGTATGGCATCGCCTGCAATCGTTAGCGTTGATGACGAACCGGAGGTGTTGCGGGCCGTGGAGCGCGATCTGCGGCGCAAGTATTCCAAGGATTATCGCGTGCTGGGGGCGGATTCAGGCAGCGCGGCGGTGACTCTACTCGAGGAATTGCGCACCCGCGGCGACAGCCTGGCACTGCTGTTGTGTGACCAGCGTATGCCGCAGATGGCGGGGCTGGAGGTGCTGGAGCGATCGATGCAGCTGTTTCCGCAGGCGAAGCGAGCCTTGCTCACGGCCTATGCCGACACCACGGCCGCGATCGCGGCGATCAACTCGGCCAAGGTGCATTACTACCTACTCAAGCCGTGGGATCCGCCGGAGGAGAAGTTGTATCCGGTGTTGGATGATCTGCTCGAAGACTGGCAGGTCAAGTATCGCGCACCCTACCAGGGATTACGCGTGTTGGGGACGCGCTGGTCGCCGGCCAGCCACCAGGTGAAGGACTTTCTGGGACGAAACCAGATTCCGTTTCAGTGGGCAGACCTGGAGATGGCCGGGCCGGATGAGGAGATCCGGCGCTTGCTCCCCGGGGTGGATTTGAAGGTGGCGTCGTTGCCGCTAGTGGTGTTTCCCGGAGGGGAGGTCTTATCGAATCCTCGGCTCGAGGACCTAGCCACGCGGTTGGGGTTGCGGACGCGGGCGGAGACGAGTTTTTATGACTTCGTGATCGTGGGCGGAGGTCCGGCGGGGCTGGCGGCCGCCGTGTACGGGGCGTCGGAAGGATTGAAGACGCTGCTGATCGAGCGCCAGGCTCCGGGCGGACAGGCGGGGATGAGCTCGCGAATCGAGAACTATCTGGGTTTTCCCGCCGGGCTGACGGGTGGGGACCTGGCGTTGCGGGCGGTGACGCAGGCGCGGCGATTCGGGGCAGAGATTCTGGCGCCGCAGGAGGTCGTCAGTTTGCGGCACGATGGCCCGTACCGCTTCGTGAAACTGAGGGATGGCAGCGAGGTAAGTTCCCATGCCCTACTGATCGCGAGCGGTCTGGCCTGGAAGAAGCTGGAGATCCCGGGGGTCGACGAATTGCAGGAAGCGGGCGTATATTACGGCGCGGCCATGACGGAGGCGCAGTTGTGCGCCGGTGAAGATGTGTTTATGGTGGGAGGAGCGAACTCCGCGGGGCAGGCGGCGGTGTACTTTGCGCAGTACGCGCGCAGCGTAACCATGGTGGTGCGGGGGGATTCGCTCGAGAAGGGAATGTCGCAATACCTGATCGAGCAGATCCGGGCGATTCCCAACATCTGCGTGGAAACGCAGTCGGAGGTGGTCGCGGTGCACGGGAATGGGCACCTGGAGGCTGTCACCGTGGTAAACCGGGCCACCGGACTACAGCGCACGGTGCCGACCGTCGCACTGTTTATCTTCATCGGGGCAGTGCCGTGCACGGCATGGGTACGGGGGCTCCTGCCCATGGATGAGCGCGGGTTTCTGCTGACCGGACCGTTTCTGCCAAAGGATGGAGATCGGCCGAAGGGATGGAAGGAAGAGCGCGATCCGTTCCTGTTTGAAAGCGTGATTCCGGGAGTGTTTGCGGCGGGAGACATCCGGCACGCCTCCATCAAACGCGTGGCGTCGGCGGTGGGAGAGGGGTCGATCACCGTCCAGATGGTGCATCAGTATCTGAGCAAGGTGGCGTAAAGTAGCTTTTCTGCTTTAGGCTTTGTTTTTTTAAGCCTCGATCTTCTGGTCGAGTAGGCATGTACTGACGTTCACGATCCCGAAGCAGACTCTACTGAGCCCTATCGCTTGCCGGGGCTTTTGTAAGTGGCAGGTCCCAGCTGCCGCGAGATGCAGAGTACGGCATTCCGGCTGAAGTGGCAGGTCTAGATTGCAAAGCTGTCGGCCAAGTTCTGCACGGCGACTGCCGTCTGGTTCGCCGCTGATTTCCAACCCAAGTCTTGCCCTGCGCCCCCGACACATGCCGTTCTTCGCCCAGAAACAACCATCTCAAGAAAGGAGCCTGCCATGCCTTCTGCGCAGGAGCAGTTTGCCCACGAGGAGGAGTCTCGACCGTTCCGACTGGACGTCCCCTTACATCAGTTGCTGACTAAAGAGCCGGTGCCACGCCCCGTCCTGGTGAAAGGAGCGAAATTGCAGACCCTGCCCCAGCCAGTGTTTCCGCAACATCCTGGGTTGCTGGCACAGGACGACCGCTACGAGGAGATGCTCGAGCGAGCGCGTTCGGGCAAGCGGGAGTGGACGGCGCCCCTGGTGATGAGGGCAGCCCGGGGGTGGTTGTTCCCGTACATCCGATCGCGGGTGCTGGCCGGAGAGTTTCATCCCATCATCGCCTACCTGTTCACGGAGTGGAAGTGCAACCTGGATTGCCATTACTGCTGGGCGTTTGATAACCGGGTGAAGGGCATGAGCGAAGACGTGGCCCGGCGCTCGATCGACTGGCTGCATGCCACGACGTGCCGGGTGCTGGCGCTGATGGGCGGCGAGCCGTTGTTGCGGCCCGACTTCGCCCACCAGGTGGTCTACCATGCGGCCAAGCTGGGGTTCTGGGTGTACCTGCCGACCAACGCGCGCCTGATGCGACCGGAGGTGACCGACCGCCTGCTCGATGCCGGGGTAGCCACAGTGAACTTCGCCGTGGATGCGGTCGATGAGAAGCCAGGACTGCCGAAGGCGCTGAATCCGGTGCGGAAGAATTTCGATTATCTGATTCGCAAGCAATACAAGTATGGCTGCGTGGTGTTTTTCAACATGAACGTCTGCCGCAACAACATCGAGGATATAAAGGAATTGACCGAGATCGCCCACGACAACGGCATCGCCACCGATTACCACATCAACGAGTCGCCGATGATCGAACAGGAACATTTCCAGCATTACGAGAACAACTCGACTTACATCACCAAGGAAGACTGGCCGCGGGTCGACGAGCTGATCGACTGGTTGATCGAAAAGAACCGATCGGGTTATAAGATGGTGAACTCGGTGAAGCGGCTGAATGACATGCGGGACTTCATGAAGGGGAAAGTGGAACCCTGGAATTGCCGAGCGGGGCAGAATTCGCTGATCATCCGGGTGGACGGAACCCTGGCGCCCTGCTTCCCGATGTATTCGGCAACACACGACTGGGGCAGGATCGAACATCATAAGTTCGAAGTGCCACAGCTCGACGAGATGAAGAAGTCGTGCCAGACACACTGCTTCTCAACGCTCAATCACAACCTGGGGTTCTGCTACAACGACACCCGGGTACTACGGTGGGTGCTGAAACAGGCAAGACACGGATTCCAGGGGGTGACCGGGAGTTTTAACTGAGTCGGCTCAGCAGCGGAGCACAACTGCTGTGCTCGGGTTGGTCGACCTGGGAGGTTGGGGCGCATGGAGAACGGGTGAGAGAGCTGGAGATTCTGGGTGACTGTCATGGCTGCAAGGTGCGGGCGGAAAGCGCCTTCTGCGCGCTGTCCATGCGGTCGCTGACCATCCTCGACCAGATCAGTTACGCGGTCAACTACCCGGAGAATGCGACCTTGTTCACGGAGGACCAGCTCTGCCGGGGTGTATTTCTGGTGTGTTCCGGTCGAGCCAAGGTCTCGACTCGCGCCCAGGACGGACGGGAGCTGATGCTGCGGGTGGCGATGGCCGGGGAGATCCTGGGGCTGAGCTCGGTCATCGCCAGCCAACCCTACCGGTTCAGCGCCGTGACTCTGGCCCCTTCCACCATCCGCTTCGTGAAGCGGGAAGAGTTCCTCAACTTTCTGAAGTCTTTTCCTGATACCAGTTTGAATGCGCTGCAGGCGTTGAGCCTGGAGTACGAGCGGGTGATCGACAGCCTGCGGTCGCTGGCCCTGGTCGAAACCGCAACCGCGCGGGTCGCCCAGTTGCTGTTGCGGACCGCACCCGAGGATTCGGGAGGCGGCAATGTGCGGCTGCTCTTGACCCAGGAGCAGATCGCGCAGATGACGGCCACGACCCGGGAAACCGTGACCCGGCTGCTGGCCCAGTTCCGCCGGGAGCGGGTCATTGCCCTGCGCGGGTCGAAGCTGGAAATCATTGACCGCCGGGCGCTCGAGAGGCTGGCCAGCTAACCAGCCCTCAGACGTTCTGGGAGCATCAGCTCTGGCAGGTCCCGGGGTTGGCAGAAGCGGTTCGGGCATGATTAAGACAGACAAGCAATTAAGGCAATTTGTGATATACGTCACATTCGATCTGTGATATACGTCACATACCTTTGTGATCTCGACAGTGCAAAGTACGAGAATTCAGTAGGATGTAACGATATGGTGCCTGGCTTGTCAAAACCAGCCGGCACGCTTGCAGGCCTCTCCCACGTTGCAGCGACTGAGTACCGTGGAAGGCAATATGTCCTCAAGGTCCTGCGACGTGCGGGCGACGGATTCGCTGCGCGCGTCTTTGCGCGTGCCCTCTTAGGCTCTGTTGCGGTTGTTCCAGTGTCATTCCATCGGACCGGAAATGGAAGCAGTCACGACGCGGGCGGCAGTGCCGCTTGCCATCACTAACCCCTTCCAAAAAACGCCTGTGGAGGAACGTTCATGGCGACCAAGCTGGTTAACATCGAACTGGATCAGGAAGTGAACGCGCGCCTGGCCGCGGAACGGATGCGGTTGCGCAAGCTGGCCGGGCTGGATGCTCCAGAGCATTTCAAGAAGCCGGTAGAGCGGGCTTTCACGGCGGAGGAGCGCAGCCGGGTGACGATCCTGTTCGGAGGCTTTACCTGGAAGCATGAGGACCTCATCCGGGCGGTGTTCCAGGGATGCGGGTACCGGTGCGAGAAGCTGCCGGTGCCGCGGGTGTCAGCTTTCCAGATCGGCAAGGAATACGGCAATAACGGGCAGTGCAATCCGACCTACTTCACGGTGGGGAACCTGGTGGAATACCTGCAGTTTCTGGAGAAGTCAGGGATTCCGCGGCAGGAGATTTTGGACAACTATGTGTTCTTCACGGCGGGCTCGTGTGGGCCGTGCCGCTTCGGGATGTATGAGGCCGAGTATCGCTTCGCCCTGAAGAACGCAGGCTTTGACGGCTTCCGGGTGCTGCTGTTCAAGGATAGCGACGGCATCAAGGCAGCCTCAGGTGAGCCCGGGTTGAAGTTCACCATCGACTTCGGCTTTGGGATGTTGAACGCGATGCACCTGGGTGACGTGTTCAACGACCTGATCTACCAGATCCGCCCGTACGAAGTGAACCAAGGGGAGACCGACCGGGTATTCCGCGCGACCGTGGACGGGCTGTGCGAGGACCTGAAGCACCGTAAGGCGTTCGAGATCGAACAGAGCGCGCCCAACTGGCTCAAGCCAAAGGTCAAGTCCAACAAGATCCTGCGCAACACATGCAACGTGCTGGGCAAGATGCACGAGCACCTGTGGGGCCAGGACTATCTTGAGGCGGTGCACACGGCCCGGGAGAAGATGGACACCATTGAAGTGGACCGCACACGGGTGAAGCCGCTGGTGAAGATCACCGGCGAATTCTGGGCGCAGATCACCGAGGGCGACGGCAACTTCAACATGTTCAACTTCCTGGAGAAGGAAGGGGCGCAGGTGCTGGTGGAGCCGATCGCGACCTGGGTGGCCTACCTGATGTACCAGGCGAAGGCACATGCCATCGAGAAGTGGCCGGTGAACCGCCCGCACCCCAATCCCAAGTGGCACGAGTTCAGCAAACACCTGGCCAACCAGATGGGGTTGCGCAAGCGGCTGCTGGGCATCGCGGTTGGCGAGGCGATGTGGAGTTACCTGTATCACCGCACCGCCAGGAATCTGGGCGGGATCACGCACCATCTGGCCCCCCAGCCGGAACTGGCCGAACGGGCGCATCCCTTCTACAACCAGTTTGCCCGCGGCGGGGAGGGGCACCTGGAGGTGGGTAAGAATGTGTACTACACGGTGCACAAGCTCTGCCACATGGTACTGGCGCTGAAACCGTTCGGCTGCATGCCCTCGTCACAGTCGGACGGAGTGCAGTCGGCGGTGGTGAACAAGTTCAAGGACATGATCTTCCTGCCCATTGAGACTTCCGGTGAGGGCGAAGTCAACGCCCACAGCCGGGTGCAGATGGCGTTGGGCGAGGCCAAGGTGAAGGCCAAAACCGAGTTCGAGGAAGTGCTGAAGTCGACGGGCCAGCGGTTGGAGGATATCAAGGAGTACGTGGAGGATCATCCGGAGTTGAAGCGGCCCTTCTACCATGTTCCCCACACGCAGGGGATAGCCGGCACGGCAGCGCAGTTTGTGTTGCACGTCAGTAAGCGGATGAAGCACGACACCCGGAAGTGGAAGCGGTCGCGGGTGGCAGTAGCAGTGCCGGCAGCGGTGAGTGGGGATTAACGTCCTGGCCGGCCTCCTCCGCGGGACCTCCGGCCGCACGCTGCCAACCGACGCGGTTGATGCCAAGTTGGGACGCGGGAGTGGCATGGCGGGAAGCTATGTCTTACCCTGAACGACTGAGTCCGAACCTTAACGGGAGAGAACGGAATGCACGACCATGAGGGTGGCGGTCTGGTTCAGATCAGCCCGCTCCCGCACGATCCGACGGCTCTGCAGACCCACACCAGGACACACACGCACAAGCCGCACGATCACCACACCAAGTACATGGTGGGGCTCGATGTCGGCTCGACCACGGTAAAGGCCCTGGTGGTCGACGCCGCCACCGATCAGATCCTGTGGCAGGACTACCAGCGGCATGAGACCAAGCAGCCGGAGAAGACGCTGGAATTTCTGCGGCGCATGGAAGCCAAGGTCGGAATCAACAAGCACAATACGCGGATCTTCATGACCGGGTCGGGCGGCGGCGGTTTGGCGGACGCGATCGGGGCGAAGTTCGTCCAGGAAGTGACCGCGGTGGCGCTGGCGGTGGAGAAGCTGCATCCGGAGGTGTATTCCGTCGTTGAACTGGGCGGGCAGGACGCGAAGATCATCGTCTTCAAGGATGACGATGAGACAGGACGGAAGAAGAAAATTCCGTCGATGAACGACAAGTGCGCCGGCGGGACCGGGGCGGTGATCGACAAGATCAACGCCAAGCTGAAGATTCCGGCGGAAGCGCTGTGCCAGCAGGGGTATCACGGGATCAAGCTGCACAAGGTCGCAGGCAAGTGCGGCGTATTTGCCGAGACCGACATCAACGGGCTGCAGAAGGTGGGAACGCCGCCGGACCAGCTGATGGCATCGCTGTTCGACGCCATCGTGCTGCAGAACCTGAGCGTGTTGACCCGGGGGAACACGCTGCGGCCGCATGTGCTGCTGCTGGGCGGGCCCAACACCTTCATCCGGGGGATGAAGGAGGCCTGGCAGGCAAATATTCCCCGGATGTGGGCGGAGCGCAAGGTGCAGATCCCGGAACGGACGACACCCGAGCAGTTGATCAAGGTTCCGGAGAACGCGCAGTACTTCGCGGCGCTGGGCTCGATCGAGTTCGGCAAGGGCGAAGACGACTGTATCGGTTGTTATCGCGGGACTGAGCAGCTGCTGCACTACATCGAGTACGGCCGACAGGAGGAAAAGGCGAAGTCGGGCGGGAAGGGCCTGGTGGAGAACGCGGAGGAATTCGAGGCGTTCAAGCACGCCTACCGGCGCCACAAGTTCACGCCCGCAGCGTTCCAGCGCGGCGCGACCATTGGCGGATTTATCGGAGTCGACGGGGGGTCGACTTCCACCAAGGCGGTGCTGCTGAACGAGGAAGGCGACATCCTGTGCAAGTCCTACCAGCTTTCGAATGGGAACCCGATTCAGGACACCATCGAGATGTTCGAGAACCTGCGCGGGCAGGTGGAGGCGCAGGGGGCGAACCTCGAAGTGCTGGGCGTAGCCACCACCGGCTACGCCAAAGACATCCTGAAGGACGTGTTAAACGCCGACGTGGCGCTGGTGGAGACGGTGGCGCATACCGAGTCGGCGCTCAAATTTTATGAAGATCCGCACGTGATCGTGGACGTGGGCGGGCAGGACATCAAGCTGATCGTGCTGCACGACGGGCGGGTGAAGGACTTCAAGCTGAACACGCAATGTTCGGCGGGCAACGGGTACTTCCTGCAATCGACGGCCGAGGGCTTCGGGTTGAAGGTGGATGAGTACGCCGATTTGGCATTTTCGGCCCAGGCCATGCCGGTGTTCGGCTACGGTTGCGCGGTGTTCATGCAATCCGACATCGTGAACTTCCAGCGCCAGGGATGGAGAGCCGAGGAGATCCTGGCCGGGCTGGCAGCGGTGCTGCCCAAGAATGTGTTCCTGTACGTGGCCAGCATTCCCAACCTGGCGGCGCTGGGCTCGCGCTTCGTGCTGCAGGGCGGGACGCAGAACAACCTGGCGGTCGTGAAGGCGGAGGTGGACTTCATCCGCAACAGCTTCCGGGCGGCAGGCAAGAGGCCGGAGATCATCGTGCACCAGCACTGCGGCGAGTCGGGCGCGATCGGAGCGGCGGTGGAATCGCTGCGGCTATGGAGAAACGGGCAGCAGACGACATTCATCGGGTTGGACGCGGTGCGCAAGATCCAGTACCGCACCACGCGCAACGAGGACACGCGCTGCAACTTCTGCAAGAACAACTGCCTGCGCACGTTCATTGATGTCCGGACCACGGAGGCGCCACAGGATTTTGTACCCATCAAGAAGGTCACCAAGGTGCCGCTGATGAAGGGCGAACAGCGGCTGATCATCGCCACCTGCGAGAAGGGCCTGGTCGAAGATGTCAACGAGATGAAGGACATCAAGGCGGGCCTGGAACAGCTCAAGGACAAGTACCCGAACTTCGTGGACATGGCAGCGCATGAGGTGTTCCGGCCGATTAACGCGAAGCGTGTGGCGGATCCGCTGCCCAAGAAAGGCTGGGCGGGCTGGTCGAAGGCCGCCAAGGAACGCGCGGCACTGATCGAGGGACGCAAGACCCTGCGGGTGGGCATTCCGCGCGTGCTGAATGCGTATGCCTACGCGCCCCTGTTCAACGGATACCTGGAGAGCCTGGGACTGCAGCCGGAAAACATTATTTACTCCGACTATACGACGCCCGAGCTGTATCGGGCGGGGGCCAGCCGCGGGGCGATCGATCCCTGCTTCCCGGCGAAGATCGGCATCTCGCATGTGTACAACCTGATCCAGGAAAAGCACCGGAAGAAGCCGTTGAACGTGGTGTTCTTCCCCATGTACGACGTGCTGCATTCGCCGCTGGTGAACCTGACGGGCACCAATGCATGCCCGACGGTGACCGCCACTCCCAATACGGTCAAGGCGGCGTTCACCAAAGAGAGCGATGTATTCGCCGAGCACGGCGTGAAGTATCTGGACCCGATCCTCAACTTCAAGGACCGGAAGCTGTTTGCCTACCAGATGTTGAAGGCCTGGCAGCCCATCCTCGGGCTGTCGGAGGAAGAAAACGACCGCGCGATCGAGGTCGGGTTCAAGGCGATGGCGGATTACGAGTCGAGCATCCGGCGGCGGGCGCGCGCAGTGCTCGACCAGTTGGAACGGGAAGACCGCATCGGCATCGTGATGCTGGGGCGGGTGTACCACCACGATCCGGGGTTGAACCACGAGATTCTCGACGAGTTCCAGAAGTTGGGGTATCCGATCTTCTCGCAGAACACGCTGCCGCTCGATGAAGACCTGCTGGAGCGGCTGTTCGGGGAGGAAGTGCGGGCGGGCGTGATCAAGAGTCCGCTGGAGATCAGCGACGTCTGGAAGAATTCGTACTCCTGCTCGACCAACCACAAGATCTGGGCGGCGAAATTCACAGCGCGCCACCCTAACCTGGTGGCGCTGGAGATGTCGAGCTTCAAATGCGGCCACGACGCTCCGATTTACGGGGTGATCGAGGGAATCATCGAGCAGTCGGGGACGCCGTACTTCTGCTTCAAGGATCTGGACGAGAACAAGCCGACCGGATCGATCAGAATCCGGGTAGAAACGATCGACTACTTCCTGCGGCGCTACCGGGAGACGATAATCAAGCGGCGGCAGACTGAGGAGCAGATCGAGGCCCAGCTGGCCGAACTGGAGCGGAGCCTGCGGGCGGAGTTCGCGCAGGAGACGCAGGGAATGGCAGCGGATTAAGGGCTGGCGCAGCGAGAGTTGGACAGCGGGGCGGAGACCGCCCCGCTTTTGTTCAGGTGCGAGCCGCCATCGTACCCGTGGTTTTCCCCGGCACCGCCCCACGGGTTCCGTTCCGAGCACTCGACGAAATACCTGCGCTCGATTTGCCTGCCCGCAGGGCCAGCGGCGGCTGGGGCCGGATGGAACTGTGCGCGCACCCCACCGCACAGAGATCGGCTTGACCACTGCCCACAATCGCTTTGAGGCACTGTCTGGCGGTCCGCTTCCAGCCCGGGTTACCAAGCCAGGATCAGCCGGGTTTGGATCGTTTGCCGTCGGTCGCGAATCTAAGAGTCGGATAGCGGTTAGATCGCTCAGTCAGGTTCGGGGACGGCGTGAACCAACTTCTCCAAACCATTCTCCAGCACAGTTACGTGTGGCTCTTTCTGGCGGCGCTCGTCGAGCGGATCGGGCTGCCGCTGCTGGTGACACCGGTGGTGGTGGCGGCGGGAGCCGTGGCCGGGATCGGCGAAATGCGGCTGACAGCAGTCGTGCTGGTCGTGGTGGTGGCTTCGGAGCTGGGGGATTGGGTCTGGTATGAACTGGGGCGGAAGCGGGGGGCGTCGGTGCTGCGGATTCTGTGCCGGATTTCACTGGAGCCGGATTCGTGCGTGCGGAAGTCAGAAGATGTGTTCGGGCGGCACGCGGCGGGAGCGCTCCTTTATTCCAAGTTCCTGCCCGGAGTGGGGCACCTGGCGGCGCCGGTGGCTGGCTTGTCGGGCATGGAACGGCGGCGGTTCCTGCTGTTGAATGCGGGTGGATCGTTGCTGTGGGGCTTGGGCTTTGCCCTGCTAGGCTACATTCCGGCGCGGCGTCTGCCGGTGCAAGTTCTGCTGGCGGAGCTGGCGGGTTGGCTGTTGGCGGCACTGCTGGTAGCGCTGGTGGCGAACGTGATCTGGAAGTATTGGCAGCGGAAGAAATTCCTGGAATCGTTACGGGTCTCGCGCATGACGGTGGAAGAACTGAAGCACGCGCTCGATGGCGGAGAGAAGCCGTTCATCGTGGATTTGCGACACAAGCTGGAATTCCTGGTGGACCCGCGGACGGTGCCCACGGCGGCTCGTATTGCGCCGGATGAGTTGTCGGCGCGGAAGGCGGAGATTCCCCTGGACCGGGACGTGGTTCTCTATTGCACATGTCCGAGCGAAGCGACTTCGGCGAAAGTGGCGATGGAGCTGCGGACAATCGGGATCACGCGCGTTCGGCCGCTGCTAGGCGGGCTGAAAGCCTGGCAGGACGCCGGCTATCCCCTGGATGAGTTCTTTCCGCAGCAGGAAGTGCAGGCCGTTTGACCGGCTGGCTGACTTCGCCGGATGAGCGCGAACCCCGGTGCATGCCCCAGTCGGCCGGCCTCACCAGGGCCGCTATCTCCTCCTTCTCCCGAACTCCTTCTCCAGCCTGGGATCTTCCAGTCAAAGTCAAATTGTGTCCCCGGTAATCCTTTCGCAGCTGGGTAAACGCCGGGCGATAGTCGGCCATCCACCGCTGTGCCTGGCCTGGCCACAGTGCCTTCTGTGCGTCAGATGGCGCCTCCGGTGCCGGATCCTGAGATCAGCTATGAATCGGGACAGGGGTGGGCCTGGAGGTGCGCCCTTGGCGAGACTCGAAGCAGCTTTTCTGGTGTTGCGATCCCATCGGTCCGGAAGGGGGCTGAATCGGTCCTACCGTTCATCGGGATTCCGTTTTCCTGGCGTGGCAGCTTGGGCTCAGGCCCACCGTGCAATGCGTGTGAAAGATACTCTGGCCGATGAGGTAGCCGAAGATGGCGCCGACAGCGACGTCAGAGGGGAAGTGCTTGAGCGCGGTAAAGCGGGTGACGGAGACCGTGGTCGCAGTGCCGTAGGCGAGCCATTGCACCCAGGGCCGGGGATATTCGTGGGCCACCACGCTAGCCAGCGACCAGGTGAACGCAGAGTGGGCGGAGGGAAACGAACTGCCGAGCGTGTTGTTCTTGAAGAAGTCGCCGTTGTGGTTGCCCTCGAGAGGTCGCTGGCGTCCGGCGATGAGTTGGGTAAAGGCGTAGACCACAAAGGTGTTGGCCAGGGACTCGGCGCTCAGCACGGCGGTTTCGCGGGCGTGCTGGTCCCCGTTCTTAAAACCCGAGACTCCGAGCAGGCCTACGGCGCCAAGGGTGGAGTACAGGCCTACATCGGAAACGACGAGGCTGAGGTTGGTGTGGTCGGAGGAGAGAGCGCCCGAGGCGTGCTTGTCGAGTGCGATCAGGCCTCCCGTACCGGCCAGGAACAGGAGATCCCACTTCAGATTCTTGCCGTGGAAGGGTGCGGTGTAGATCTGCTTCTGATCTTCGAGGCCGCGCTTGAGGCCTTGTTCGAACGGGCCTGGCTGACCGCCCTTGGCGGGAGCGGTGGAGGAGGGCGATTGCGGGGCTGGAAAAAGCAGAAGCTTGCACCCGGGCGATGGCTGAGGTTGCGCGCAGGACGAGGGGCAAGCGGGATGGTCAGCTGATAGCCTGTCGGGAAACCAGAAGATTGAGGGCCCAGCCGGTGCCGGTTGGGCGACGGTCTGCTTCTGGGCGGCTGCAGAAGGTGGATCGAGCACCGTGGCCACAAAGTAGACGGCCAAAAAGCGGAATAGAGGGCTTCGAATCAGAGCCTTTCGCGGTCTGGCCAGGCGCCGTTTCCCTTCCGTCGGATGCAAATCACCGGTTAAAGTGATATAGTCCGCCACACGACCAAGGGGTCGTCCTGCCATGAGTTCTCCCTATGGCCTGCAGGTGACCGAGAACTGCCTGATCTGCAAGTTGCGGCACTCCGGGTTCTTCTGCGACCTGCCCAAAAGCTCGCTGGAAGAGCTGGAGAGAATCAAGTATGCCAGCGCCTACCCGCAGGGGGCTATCCTGTTCGTCGAGGGGCAAACTCCCCGGGGAGTGTACATCGTCTGTAGCGGACGGGTGAAGCTGTCGACGACGTCACGGGACGGCAAGACGCTCATTCTGCGAATCGCGGCCGCGGGAGAGGTGCTGGGACTGCATGCCACGGTTTCGGGGAAGGCGTATGAACTGACGGCGGAAACCCTACAGCCGTGCCAGCTCGACTTCGTGCGGCGGGATGACTTTCTGCGCTTTCTCGAGAACCATGGAGACGCCTGCCTGCACGCGGCGCAGCATCTGAGCCAGAACTGCCAGAGCGCGTACGAACTGATCCGCTCACTGGGTCTGTCGCATTCGGTGTCGGAGAAGCTGGCGCGGCTGCTGCTCGAGTGGGCCAGCGACGGTGAGCAGACCAAGGAGGGCATCCGCATCAAGGTGTCGCTTACCCACGAAGAGATCGCGCAGCTGATCGGGACTTCTCGCGAAACGGTCACCCGCGCGCTGGGAGAGTTCCGTGAGAAACAACTGGCCCAGCTGCGGGGATCGACCCTCACGATCCGCAACAGGGCTGGGCTGGAGAGGTTGATCGGGGCGTAGGGGAATCTTCCAGGATTCGATTGACGCTTGGGGAGAGGCCATCGCCGGCCATTCTTCCGGGAAACGCCTACAGATCAGAGTTTCCTTAGTAAGAATCTGCCAATTACCCCCGTCACTTTACCCCACCCGGGGCAGGGAATAAGCTCCGCCTATGAGGCTGAACGCCCTGCTGATGAGCCGCGATGAGGCCGCGTTGCGGACGCTGGTGGCTGGGCTCGATCAATTGGAAATCGAGGAGGAGGTGTGCGCTTCCGCGCCGGTGGCGATGGAGCTGTTGGCCCTGGGCTACTACTCGGCGCTGGTGGTGGACTTCGACGTGCCAGGGGCTGTGCAGGTCGTGCACCTGGCACGGCTGTGTCCGGCACAGCGGCGGCCGGTGGTTTTTGCCATGATCGACGCGCATACCGGCATTGAGAGCAGTTACCAGGCGGGGGCGAATTTTGTGTTGTACAAACCGCCCGCTCCGGAGCAGATTTCGCGGCTGCTGCGGGCGGGGCGGGTGTTCATGCGGCCGGACCGGAGGCGTTCCGCGCGCCAGGGAACAGCGGCCATGGTGTATTTGCGGTTTGGGGACGTGGGTCCGGTGCCGGCCCTGGTGCTGGAAGTGAACGAGGATGGAATTGCAGTGCAGGCCGCCGAGCCATTGCCGGCGTTGGATACTCCGCTGCGTTTTCTATTGCCAGGAATGGCCCACGTCGTCGAGGGCGCCGGCGAAGTGATATGGGCGGATGACACCGGGCGGGCAGGCATCTTTTTCAGTGATATGAAGGCGGAGTCGCGTCGGCAATTGAAGGCCTGGCTGGGCAAGTCGGGCCGCAAGCGTGCGGCTCGAAGCTCCCGAGTGCACACTTCCGAGCGGGTACGCCAAAGTTCGGACTTCGAACGCCGCACCGCAGACCGTCGATTCCGGACCGCCCACGTCGGCACCCGGACTTAGAAACCCTCAGGATTCAGCCTGCGTGCCCCAGGACCGACCTCAATACGTCCGGCTTCAGACTTCAGAGTACGAATCGTTGATTCAGGTACCCGGATGCCTCCGTCCGGACTTCTCACCTCCCCACCTCCACCCCGCGGGCTGACACTCTAGGTCCCAACGTGGTGTCATCCTGGCTCCCTGTTCGCGCACGGCAACGCGCCGAAGTCCGCTGTCCGGAGTCCAGGGATCTGAAATCCAACGTGGGGTGCTGATAGACTCGCCTGTCCTCGAGGTGAGAGAGTTTGTGAGCGAACTGACTTTTCTATCCGCCCTGGTCCTGGCAGAGCGCATTCGGCACAAAGAAATTTCTCCTGTCGAGCTGGTAGAGGCGCACCTGGCGCGGATTGCGCGGCTCAATCCCAAGTTAAATGCGTTTGTGCAGGTGGACGAAGACCAGGTGCGGCATGCTGCAAAGGCAGCCGAGGCGGCGGTGATGCGCGGAGAGTCCCTGGGGCCGCTGCACGGCGTGCCGGTGAGCATCAAGAGCTCGGTCGATGTGGCGGGGTTGCGCTGTGAGGCGGGAACACGGCTGCGTGCCGGGTACGTGGCATCGGCCGATGCCCCGCTGGTGACGCGTTTGCGGCGGGCGGGCGCGATCGTGATTGGGGTCACGAACACGCCAGAACTGCTGATGGCATGGGAGACGGACAATCTTCTCTACGGGCGGACAAACAGTTGCTGGGACTTGGGCCGGACGCCGGGGGGATCGAGCGGCGGAGAGGCTGCGGCGATCGCAGCGGGATGTTCAGCGGGGGGAGTGGGCAGCGACGGAGGCGGGTCTATCCGCGTGCCCGCGCACTTTAGCGGGATCTGCGGACTCAAGCCGACGCCGGGGAGAATTCCCTCCACGGGACACTACCCGGTGGCGGCAGGGCCGTTCGCGCTGCTGGGGGTGGTGGGGCCGATGGCGCGGACCGTGGCGGATCTCACGGCTATGTTTGCGGTGATGGCAGGGGCTGACCCCGGCGATCCCTGCGCGGCGCCAGTGCCGGTGCGAAAAGTCAAGCAGTTGCAGCGAATCCACATCGGCTACTTCGAGGATGACGGGCGTACTCCGGTGACGGTAGAGACCCGGGCGGCGGTGCGCACGGCGGCGCTGGCGCTGGAACGTGCCGGATTCGTGGTGGCGCCATTCCGGCCGGAAGGATTGGAACCAGTGCGCCAGCTGTGGTGGAAATTCTTCGGCATCGCAGGCGGAATGTTGATCCGGAACATGATCCGGGGACGGGAGGCAGACGTGTCGCCTCTGCTCCAGGAGTTTCTCGGCTGGACGGCGGCGGAACCGCACCACACCGCGGAGTCGCTGCTCGAGGACTGGTGTCGGCGCGATGAACTGCGCGGGCGGGTGCTCGCGGAGATGGAGGCGTTTCCGGTGCTGTTGTGTCCGGCGGCCGCCGTGCCGGCCTTCCGGCATGGGGAGCGCCGTTGGGAGATCGATGGCAGGACGGTGAACTACCTGGATGCCTGGAGCTACACGGAGTGGTTCAACCTGCTGGGGACTCCAGCCGCGGTCGTGCCCGTGGGACAGTCGCGGGACGGATTGCCGATTGGGGTGCAGATTGCGGGCAGGCCGTGGCAGGAAGAGGTGGTGCTGGCCCTGGCGGGTGTGGTGGAGTGCGAGTGTGGGGGATTTCGCAAGCCGCCGGGGGAGTCCGGCGAGGGGTGACCGGAACGCCGCCGCTAGATGCCCATCGCTCGCAGGCTTGGTCGGCGCTGAAACGAGCTCGAGCACCTAATATTTTTATACTATTACGATCCCGCTGATGAGCCGATACGATTTCTAGCCAACCTCCAAGACCCATGGTCGTTATGCCGAGGGTGTAACGCGGTCTGTGGGTTAATCGAAGTCATGGCAGCGCAATCTTCTCTCGTCCCGAAGCTGGTGCGGGGTCTGGCCGTCTTCCTGGTGCTGTCGGCGTTGTATCTCTACGCCTTCCCACAACCCAACCTTTTCTATGCGGGCATGGTGCTGACGCACACCGGAGCGGGAGCGCTGCTGGCTGTGCTGCTGTTCCCCTTTTTGCGGCGCGTTCTGCCCGGGCAATCCGGGACTGGACGCCTGGGATGGCTGCTGTTTCTGGTGGGAACGGTGCTGGGCGTCGTTCTCATATATACCGGGACGTCGCGGCCGCAATCGAACTGGCTGTCCGCGCACATCGTGGTGTGCGTGGCGGCGGTGGGGATCCTGATCGCGGAGGTAGCGGGAGGGCGCGGATGGCGGGGAGTGGGCGTGACCCCTGCCGCGGCACGAGTGGTGATCTGTCTGCTGGCGGTGGCGGGGGTGAGCCTGGGCGCATGGTACCTGCGGGAATCACGCTGGCTGAATCGCACCCGGATCCAAAATCCGACCATGCCTCCCGCCGCCATGGACCAGGAGGGAGATGGAGCCAGCGGACCTTTCTTCCCCAGCTCCGCGCAGGTGTACGGGCAGCGGAAGATCCCGAGCAAATTTTTCATGGAGTCAGCGTCCTGCCAGCGCTGCCATGCGGATGTGTACCGGCAGTGGTTCAGTTCGATGCATCATTTTTCCTCGTTCAACAACCAGTGGTACCGCAAGTCAGTGGAGTACATGCAGGACACGGTTGGGACGCAGCCTTCGAAGTGGTGCGGAGGCTGCCACGATCCGGCGGTGCTCTATGCCGGGCTGATGGATATACCCATCAAGCAGATCGTGCACACGCCGCCGGCGCAAGCCGGGCTGGGATGCATGATGTGCCACTCCATCGCCGCGGTGAAGAGCACGATGGGGCAGGCGGACTTCTACCTGGAATATCCCGAACTGCACGAACTGGCGGCCAGCCAGAACTCGGTGGTGCGCCGGCTGCATGATTTCCTGGTCAAGCTGAACCCGGAGCCGCACCGGCGGGTGTTTCTGAAACCCTTCATGAAGAACCAGACGGCGGAGTTCTGCTCATCGTGCCACAAGGTGCACCTGGACGTGCCCGTAAATCATTACCGTTGGATCCGCGGGTTCAACGAGTACGACAACTGGCAGGCCAGCGGAGTCTCGGGCCAGGGAGCGCGGTCCTTCTACTACCCGCCGAAACCGGCGCAGTGCGCGGACTGCCACATGCCGCTGGAGAAATCAAACGACTTCGGCAACCTGAACGGGTTTGTGCACTCCCACCGCTTTCCCGCCGCGAACACCGCCGTGCCCACGACCCATGGCGACGCGGAGCAACTGGGAATCACCGAGGACTTTCTCCAGGCGGGGATTCTGAGCGTGGATATTTTTGCCATGTCTCCGGCACAGGCCGTGGGCCAAGGCGGCGTTGCGGGTGGGACGGAGCTGGCCACGACGTTTGCCGTGGGCGAGGAGGCGGAGACGAAGGCAACGCCGACAGCGGCGGGCGAAGCCATTCCGGTCACAGCGCCGCTGAATCGCGTGCGTCCGGTGGTGCGGCGCGGGGACACGGTGCGGGTGGACGTGGTGGTGCGCACGAAAAAAATCGGGCATTTCTTCCCTGGCGGCACCGTCGATGCCTATGACACCTGGCTCGAACTGAAGGGCACCGACGACCAGGGGCAGACCATCTTCTGGAGCGGGATGGTGGAGGACAACGGCCGGGGGCCGGTGGAGAAGGGGGCCCACTTCTACCGGTCGCTGCAGGTGGACGCGCACGGGAATCCGATCAACAAGCGCAATGCCTGGGCGACGCGGGCAGTGGTGTATGTGCATCTGATCCCCCCGGGCGCGGCCGACACGGCGCATTATCGGGTGCACATCCCGGAGAACGCAGGGAACAAGATCACTCTGCAGGCGCGGTTATGCTACCGGAAATTCGCGTGGTGGAACACACAGTTTGCCTTCGCCGGGATGCCGGATCCGGGGCATCCCGGTGAGGTCACGCCGGACTATGACGATCGGCTCGTGAGCTTCACAGCGCCGCTTCGCGGCCTGTCGGCCAAGGAGCAGAAGATCCCGGATTTGCCGATCGTATCGCTGGCGGAAGATGCGGTGAGCCTGGAGGTGGAGAAGCGGGGTACTCCTCCACCGGCAACCAAGGTCGACGTACGGGCCGAGGACTGGCAGCGCTGGAACGACTACGGCATCGGCCTGCTGCTCGAGGGCGATCTAAAGGCGGCGCAGGCGGCCTTTGCCAAGGCGACGGAGGCCGATCCGAAAAACCCGGATGGCTGGGTCAACATTGGGCGGGCCGCGGTCCAGGAAGGCGACATGGATCGGGCGCGCAGCGTGCTCGAGAAAGCGCTGGCCCTGAATCCCGAGCTGGCCCGGACGCACTTCTTTTACGCGAAGGTGCTGCGCGCGGAGGGGAACTATGCCGGGGCGGCAGATCATCTGCGGAAGGTGCTCGTCGCGTATCCGCGGGACCGGGTGGCGCTGAACGATCTGGGACGCGTGCTGTTTCTGGAACGCAAGTATGGCGACGCGGTCCAGGTACTGGAATCGGTGCTCGCGATCGACCCCGAAGATCTCGAGGCGCACTACAACCTGATGCTTTGTTACCACGGGCTGGGTGACGAGAAGATGGCAAAAGCACACGAGAAGCGCTATCTGCGGTTCAAGGCGGACGAGGCTTCGCAGACCATCACCGGTCGCTACCGGCAACTGCATCCCGAGGACAACAACGAGCGGCAGGCGATCCACGAGCATGGGTCCGTGCCGCTGGCGGCGTTGCGGCATACGGCGAAGCCTACGCCGACGGGCCAGACAACCGGGGCTCGCCCCTCACCGTAAGGCGATTGGTGGTGTGTCAAGCGGTGGGTCCCGAGCCGGAATGCTGAAGCCATGAAAAGCAGCGATTTTGCATTCGTCTTTCTCCTTCTCGCGGCGTCGAGTGCAGGGGCGCAGCGTATCCAGTTTCGTGACATCACCGCCCAGGCGGGTATTCACTTTGTGCACAACAATGGGGCCTTCGGAAAGAAGTGGTTGCCGGAGACCATGGGGCCGGGGTGCGCATTTATCGATTACGACGACGACGGCTATCCCGATGTGTTGATCGTGAACGGAGAGGATTGGCGCGGGCACGGGAATGTCCCGTCGACCATGAAGCTGTATCACAACAACCGCGACGGTACGTTCACGGACGTGACCAAGCAGGCCGGGTTGGCGATCCCCATGTTCGGGATGGGCGTCGCCGTTGGTGATTACGACAATGATGGATACGACGACCTGTTCGTGACGGCCCTGGGGCAAAACCACCTGTTCCACAACAACCGCAACGGGACCTTCACGGACGTGACCAAGGCGGCGGGGTTGTGGGGGCCGAGCGAGTTCTCGACGGGCGCCGCCTGGTTGGATTATGACCGGGACGGCAAGCTGGACCTGGTGGTGGCCAACTACGTGCAGTGGTCGCCGGAAAAGGATCTGTTTTGTACCCTGGACGGGGCGCACAAGTCGTACTGCACACCCGAGTCGTATCAGGGGGCATCGTTGCGCTTGTGGCACAACCTGGGTGGGGGGAAGTTCGAGGAGGCCACCGAGAAAAGCGGACTAGGAGATCCGACTTCGAAGAGCCTGGGCCTGGCCATTCTCGATTACAACGGCGACGGCTGGCCGGATATCCTGGTGGCCAACGACACCCAGCCCAACAAGCTGTACGTGAACCAGCAGAATGGAGTTTTCGAGGAGAAGGCAGTGCCGGCGGGCGTTGCCTTCAGCGAAGATGGAGTGGCGCGGGCGGGCATGGGAGTGGATGCCGGAGACTATGACCGGTCGGGGCATCCCAGCCTGATCATTACCAATTTTGCGAACCAGATGATTTCGCTCTACCACAACGAGGGAAATGGGCTGTTCGTGGATGAGGCGCCGCGCTCGGAGGTCGGGCGCAACACGCTGGTGACGCTGGGATTCGGCTGTTTTTTCTTCGACTACGACAATGACGGATGGTTGGACATCTTGGTTGCCGATGGCCATATCGAGAACCAGATCGAAAAGGTGCAGAAACGGGTAACCTACGCGGAACCGCCGCATTTGTTCCGCAACCTGGGCGGAGGCAAGTTCCAGGAAGTCACCGAACAGATGGGGGCGGCGTTTGCCAGCGCCAAGGTGGCCCGGGGGGCGGCATACGCGGACATCGACAACGATGGCGCGCTGGACGTGCTGATGACGACCAATGGCGGGCGGGCGTGGCTGTTCCACAACGAAGGCGGAACCAACCACAGCCTGCGGCTGAAACTGGTGGGCACGAAGTCGAACCGCGATGGGATCGGGGCAGTGGCGCGGGTGACCTCGGGCAGCGACCGACAGTGGAAGATGTTGTCGAGCGGGTCGAGCTACCTGTCGCAGAGTGAACTGGTGCTCACCTTCGGGCTGGGAGGCGGGACGAAAGCGGATGCGATCGAAATAAGCTGGCCGAGTGGGCGGGTGGACAAGCTGACGGACGTCGCGGCCGATCAGACAATCACGGTGGAGGAAGGGAAGGGCGTGGTCGGCACCCGAGCCTATGCGAAACGCAAGGGGCCTGGGGCCATGCCCAAAGCGAGCCGAGCCGGGCAAAGCTAGGCCCCACCCGGCAGGCTGCCGTTGTATTCTGCGGTATTCTTCCTAAAATCACGACATGGAACTGCGAGTCTGGATCTGGACCGTCGGTTTGGCCGTGGCGGGTTATTTCCTTGCCGGCCGAGGCGTGGCAAGCCCGGCGCGGCAGCTCGCGGGTGCGGTTGGCGGAGCCGCGGTGGGGTTCTCGGTAGGCTGGGGACTGCAACGGCTGCTGGAGATTGGCCGGCGTCGCTGACTGGGAAGCACAAGATTCATCATGACTCAATTTCGTCTTGTCGACCTTGCCGCCGTGACTCTGCTGGGTGCGGCAGTCTTCGCCGCGCTTCCCGATCACGCCCCCGAGGCACCTGCGGGTGACCAAGTAGCAGAAGCGGCGCGGCTGAACAACCTGGGTGTGGCTTACATGAACCAGCAGCTGTTTGCCAAGGCGCTGAGTGCGTTTGGCGCGGCGGCTGCGGCGGATCCGAAGATGTCGAGCGCCCAGCTGAACCGGGGCATCGCACTGCTTAACCTGCAAAAGGTGGAGGAGGCCAAAGCTGTCCTGGAAGCGGTGGTCAAGGAAAATCCGACGGCCGCACGCGGGTGGTACAACCTCGGGCTCTTGTACAAGAACTCGAGCGACACCGACAGCGCGATCGCTGCGTTCAAGAAGGTGACCCAGATCGATCCGTCGGATGCCGATACGTGGTATTTCCTGGGAGCGTCCTATGCCCAGGCGCGGCAGTTCCCCGAGGCGATTGTGGCGTTTGAGCGGGCGCTGAAGCTCAATCCGTGGCACGCCTCGGCCGAGTTTGGCCTGGCACGGGCGCTGCAGCAGTCTGGACACTCCGCGGATTCCCAGGCGCACATGCTGAAGTTCCAGTACATCAAAGACAGGAAGCTAGGCGCTCCCTTGAGCCTCGCGTACGGTGACCAGGGAGAATACTCGCGGGCGGAGGAGTCGCCTTTGGCAGTGGAGAAGGTTCCGGCGGCGATGGCGGTGAAGTTTGTAGACGTGACCAGGGAAGCGGGTCTGGTGACGCAGCCGGCGGTGGGTGAGGCCAGGGATCTGGCATCGTTTCTCGGGCCGGGGGCGTGCTTTCTGGATTTTGATGGAGACGGGAAGATAGATCTCTTTCTGGCGGATGGGGGACCGGACGGCGGGATGGCGCTGTATCACAACCTTGGGGGAGGAAAGTTTGAGGATGTGACCAAAAAGGCGGGGCTGGATCCAACGATCCACGCGATTGGGTGCACGGCGGGAGATTATGACAACGATGGGGCGGAAGATCTGGCGGTGGCTGCTGAGCAGCGCGTCCTGCTCCTGCACAATGAGAAGAACGGGACCTTCAAGGACATGGCCGGGGCTGCGGGCATCAAGAGCCAGGGGTCTGCCATCGGGGCTCTCTTTGTGGATTACGACCATGACGGCGATCTGGATCTGTACATCACCAGCACGGTCACGAATGCTCCGGCGCCCCTTCGCGGGCAAGAAATCGGGCTGCCGAGCGGCCAAGCTTTTCCCGGTAATGGCATGTGGCGCAACAACGGAAACGGCACCTTCACCAACGTTACTCAGGATCTCGAGGTCTATCTCGACCCCAGTATCAGCGCGATGGGAACCGATTACAACAACGACCGCGCCGTCGATCTGGTGGTTACCGACCTCAAGGGCCCGGTGATTCTGGAGAATCCGCGAGAAGGAAAGTTTCGCCCAAGATCGCCGTGGGGCAAGACGGCTCCTCCGCCGAGTGCGGCTGTTTCCGTCCTCGATTTCAACCATGACGGCTGGATGGATTTTGCCTTCACCCATTTCAGCGCTCCCAGCTTGAGCCTGTGGCGAAATAGCGGTGGCAAAACCTTCGAGCCTGTCCCTTTACCGAGCCTGAGATGGGCGCGCGCCTTCGGCTTGGCGGCCTTCGACTACGACAACGACGGCTGGGAGGACCTGGTAGCGGTCGGCGAGACCCGGGACGGCAAGGGCGCAGTTGGGCTTTTCCGCAATCTGGGGCCGGATGGCTTCAAGGACGTTACGGCGGAGGTGGGGCTGGACCGAATTCAGCTGAAAGAGCCGCGGGCCATCATCACCGGCGACTACGACGACGACGGCGCCACCGACCTGCTCATCACCCAGAATCATGGGCCCGCGGTGCTGCTGCGCAACCAAGGCGGCAACCAGAACCATTGGCTGCGGCTGAATCCGAAGGGGCTGAACGACAACAAGTCGGCAATCGGGACCAAGGTGGAGGTGCTGGCGGGCGGGAACCGGCAGAAGTTCGAGATTTACGGGTCGTCGGGGTACCTGGGGCAGAACTCGCCATACCTGACCGTCGGCCTGGGCGCGGCCAAGCAGGCGGACGTGGTGCGGATGCTCTGGCCCACCGGTGTGTTGCAGGATGAAATCGAGGTCGCAGGAAACCGGGAACAGGATTTTCTCGAGCTCGACCGGCGAGGGAGTTCGTGCCCGACGTTGTTTGTGTGGGATGGCCGCCACTACGAACTGGTCGGCGACATGATCGGAGCAGGGGTGGTGGGACACTGGGTGGGGCCGCACGAGCGCAATGTGCCGCGGCCCGAGGAGTACATCAAGGTGGATCGGGACCAGATCCGTCTGAAGGATGGCAAATTCAGCTTCCGGCTGATGGAGCCGATGGAGGAGGCGGTCTACATCGACGCGGTCGAACTGCTGGCGGTCGATCATCCGCAGGATTTCGCCGTGTATCCGCACGAATATTTCGCCAGCAATCCGCCCTTTCCCGCGTTTCGCGTGGTTCAGAGCCGGGCGCCGCAGCTTCCGGCGGGAGCTTGGGATGAGCATGGGCACGACTTGATGCCGTACCTGCGGGGGCACCGGTATTTTGGCGATTTTGAGCTGCTTCCGTTCCATGGCTTCGCCAAGATGCATACCGTGGAGTTGGACCTGGGCGCACCCTACGACGGCGGGCCCTTGACCTTGCTGATGCACGGGGAGACGGAATACTTCACAGCAACCAGTGTCTATGCGGCCTACCAGGCCAAGGTGGAGGCGGTTGCGCCGTACGTGGAAGCGCTCGATGCGCGGGGGAAATGGGTGCGGGTGGTGGAGGATATGGGATTTCCTGCAGGAGAGCCGCGGACCATCACGCCGGACTTGACCGGGAAGCTGCCGCGGGGGACGCGGCGGATTCGGATCTGGACCAACCTCCAGGTCTACTGGGATGACATCCGCATCGATCACACCTCGCCCAACGGGGCGGTACGGCTGACAGCGACGCCGCTCCTGAGCGCCAAGCTTGATTTCTACGGGCATCCACGGCAGATCGAGGGCGAACCGCGGGGGAACGTAAGGTATGTGTACGAAGAGGTGAGTCCGACCGGCCCGTTTGCCCGGCAGCCGGGGGACTACACACGCTACGGCGATGTGCTGCCGCTGCTGACGTCGGTCGACGACCGGATGGTGGTGTTCGGGACTGGGGATGAGATCGCGCTGGAGTTCGATCCGGCACCGCTTCCGGCGCTGCCTGCGGGATGGGTGCGGGATTATTTCTTCCGGGTGGACGGGTACGAGAAAGACATGGATTTCTACGCAGCGGAGGGGTTCACCCTGGGGCCTCTGCCGTTCCAGGCGATGAAGAGCTATCCCTACCCAGCGAACGCGTATCCACTGGATGAGGAGCACCTTGACTATCTGCTCGACTACAACACGCGGCATGTTTCAGGGAATGAGGCGGCGGGCTACTGGTATCAGTACCCCGGAGCAGGGAGCGGTCGGTGAGCACTGGTGGTGGGAGAGCGGCGCGGGTTTCGCCAGCAGCCTTGAGCCAAGAAAGCTCAAGAGAAAATACAACCGCGCCAAGCCTAGGTTCGGGTCGAGATGCATGACCTCGCACTCCGCCACTCGGTATTCCACAATCACTTTTAGCGGCGGCTACTTCGTGTCGCTGCCGTAATCCTTGGGCAATGCTTTTGCCAGGTCCTTCCATCTGACCAGAATGAAGCCCTGGTCTTTAAGGAATTGCTGGAAAGTCGGGCTTTTCACCATATCCAGATCCTGCTGGCGCCAGGCCGAGCCCCAGTCGGGGTGGTCGAAGGTGGCGCCACGCATTTCCTCGTCGTCGTAGGCCAGGTGCACGATCAGCTCGTAGACCCCGGGGCCGAGGGCGGAGAGAGATTTCTCGTACCAGTTCAGCCAGTCTCTGGCGTCGATCCCTGGGGCCATTTCGATGACGCGGTCGATAAGGATCTGGTCAGCGGGCATGCGGGCGTCGGCCGGCACGGCGTGGTCTGCGCCGCGGTGCGCTGCCAAGATTGGGAGCCGGTAGTGCGATCCCATCTCCTGATAGATTCCGAACAGAACGGGCGTGGTGAAAAGAGCGACCATGTGGGAATCGAGATGGGTGACATGGACTCCCATTTGCTGGGCACGATCGATCTGCGCGTGTAACTCGCTCTCGACCTGGCCTGCATTTGCCTTCCTGGCCACCTGGGGTGTGTCGTTCGGGAAGTAACCCTGATCGTCGAGGAGGCTAGGAACCGTGTCTTTGGAGCGGACCGGACCCCAGCGGAAGGTGGTCCATTCGCTGGTAAGCGCTTGGTGAACGCCGAGGTCGGCTTCGGGATGGGCTTTGGCGTAAGCGGCGGCCTCGAGGAACCAGGGGCAGGGAACCAGGATGCTGGCCGAGGTGATCCAGTGATTCTCGAGGGCTTCGATGATGGCTCGGTTGACGGAGTGGTTCATCCCGAAGTCGTCGGCGTGGAGGATGAGCAAGCGGGCTGAGGCGCGGTAACCAAGGCGTTCCGCAACGCTGGGGAGGGGAGTCTTGGCGAACAACGGGGTGACCGCGACCAGGGCAAAAACCAGTGTGAGTGCGCGCATGTTCTTCTCCCGGGGGTGGGGGCGGCGGAGCGTCAACCCGGATTCTCAATCGATCCTTCGCGTCATGGTCTGTCAGTTCTCTTCCTCCGGCGGCAGTTCGAAATCGACCAGGTCGCCGCGGAAGCCGCGGGTCTTCCAAGCACCGAAGGCGATGCCGACAGCCATCCAGATCGTGCCCGCAATTTTCGCCGGGTGGCTAAGGTTGAGCCAGAGCAGCAGGCAGATCAGAAAGCCCAGGAGGGGGGGCGCCAGGTTGGTGATTTTCTTCTCCGGGCTGCGCAGGTAATAACGGACGAAAGCCGCCAGGTTCACGCCCATGAAGGCGATGAGGGCGCCGAAGTTGAGCATCTCTGCGCCCAGCGCGTAGCTCAGGATGAAGGCGCCGAGCAGGGCGATGGCCCCCACAAACAGCACGTTGTTGCGGGGCACGTGGCGTTTGGGGTCGACCGCGCCGAAGAACGATTGAGGCAGAGCTCTGCTGCGTCCCATGCCGTAGAGCAGGCGGGCGGCGCCGAGTTGCGCTCCCATGCCCGAGCCGAAGTTGGCCACCAGCAGGGTAAATCCTACAATGGCGAACAAAGGCTGCCAGGCTCGTCCGGCAACGAAGGTGAAGGCGGTGTCGATGTTGGGAAACGACTCGGAGGCAGGCCAGATCAGTTGCGCGGCGTAGACCTCGATAGCGGAAAGGATCCCGATGACAAGACAGGTCATGACGGTGGCCAGCAGGATGTTGCGACGCGGGTTTTCGGCTTCCTCGGAGAGGGTGGAGATGCCGTCGAAGCCGATGTAGGTGAGGACGGCGATCGAGGTGGCGCCCATCACCGCCTTGGCGTTGAATAAGTCGGGATCATAGAACGGACGGGTGAAGAACAGGGCGCCGTCGTGAGCCTGGTTGAAGACGAAGCGGGCGGCGGCCACAAAGAAGATGGTGATCACGACACCCATGGCGGTGGCCAAGCCGGCGTTGACCCGGGCGGAGGTCTTCACGCCTTGGATGTTCAGGTAAGTGAAAACCGCGGCGAAGAAGATGGCCCAGCCCCAGTAAGGAATGCCGGGTGCGAAGACATGCGCCTGCTGGCTGCACCAGATGATGCAGATCATGGGGTTGAGCATGTAATCCATGACCATGCTCCACCCGGTGACGTAGCCAAGGGCAGGGTTGATTTCCTGGCCGACGTAGGTGAAGGCAGAACCGGCGCTGGGATAGGCACGCGCCATTCGCCCGTAGCTGATGGCGGTAAAGAGCATGGCTACCATGGCGATGAGGATGGTGGTGATGACGTGGCCGCGGCCGCGGTCGCTGAGCACGCCGAACACCGACATGGGCGCCACCGGTTGGATGACGATCACACCGTAGAGGATCAAATCCCAGAGGGTGAGCGAGCGCCGGAGGCGGGGCGCGCGGGCGGCGGTGCTGCTCGGGCTGGTGGCCATCTTGCTCCTTGCAACCGTCAAAAAATCGAAACCCCATCACCAGGGCGGCAATGGGGTTTCGGGGGAGGGCTGCCCCACGGGCGTGGAGCGAAGCGCAAATACAGTTGAGGATCTAAGAGTGGGCAGAAGATAGCAAAGGCCAGGGGCAGGCGCAAGAAATTTTTCGCGGCAGTTCGAGGTGGAAGCTGGTGGTGCGAATCAAGATGAGACGCACGCGACCCGGGGCATGAGCGAGCTCTCTGCCGTCGCCGACTATTCGACATTCCAGCCATTCACCTCGACCTCCGGCTTCGCCGAGCCTAGTTGGCTGGTGCGGTAGGTGGCGGTCACACCCCGCTTCTCCCCAGGGAGGAGGCTGATGTAGTTGTCTTCCCAGATGACGGGGAGGATTTCTTCGCCCTGGGCGCCCCGGTTCACTTTGAGCCGTACAAAGAACGCCAGGGTCCGGGTGGGATTTTCCAGCGTTACCTGGGTGAGGGATTCGGGTCCGCGATGTTCGCTGCGGCTGGAGACCCTCAGTTTAACCTTGGGAAGCCGGCTCAAAGCCGTGTAGTCGGCGAAGGAGGCACTGGGCGTGACGTACCAGTTGGATTTCTCCCAGTCGAGGGTTTCCTGCTTCGTGGAAAGCCAGTAGAAGTTGGAGCCAACCGGCTTGCCGCCGGCGTCCTGCAAGCGGAGAGACAGGAAATAGACCGGGCTGGCGTCGGAGATGTCGGGCAGGGTGAGCACCTTAGTGGAGCTGTCGGCGGCCGCGTCCAGGGTCGACTCCTGGGAGAACTTTTCTGTCATGTCGAGGTTGTAGACCCTGGTAGTGAGCTTGAGGCCCCTGGCATCCTGATATTGACTGCTGACCACATAGATGGAGCGGTCGTTGTAGGAGTACAGCGGGTGGAGCGGCTCCATGGCCCGCTTGGCGCCGAAATAGCCTCCCGCGGGACGAAGGTAGTAGTCGTAGAGATGCCAGATGAGGGAAGGCCAGGCATTATTGAGCATCCACTGGATGACGCCGGTCGAGGTGTACTTATTGCGGCTGTAGGCCTCGAACATGGCGCGGATCCCCTCGTAGTTCATCAACTGGGCCTTGCGGGTGAAGTCTTCAAGTGTGCCGGTCTGGCCGTAGCGGCTGTTGAGGGCATCGGTGTACACCTGAATATTCTTGAATTCGCCGCCACCGGCGTGGAAGTTCCACCAGTCATCGATGGGCCAGAGGTGATCCCCGGGCAGCATGGCGCGCAGGCTCTCGCTGGGAGGAACGGCCGGGCCGGGGCTCGTCTCGGTATTGAAGCCGTGCGCTCCACCACACTCGCCGAGCTTACAGTGATGAGTCGAGCCGAGGATGTCTTCGGTCCAGTAGGAGGGAGCGACGTACTCGTAGGGGCCGCTCATCTTAACGCCACTCTCGCCGGTGATCGTGGTGGACTCGCCGGAGGCGGAAGACAGCACCGGGTTGGAGAAGAGGAGCTGCTTTTCAACCCCGAGGTACATCTCCTCGACATCGGGCGGCGGCGGGCCGTCGCTGCCGTTGAGCCACACCAGGAGGCTGGGGTGGCCGCGCAAGCGGTAGATCTGGTCGCGCAATGACGCCTGGGCGATGTCGAAGGTTTCGGGTCTCCACTTGGCCCACTTCTCCCAGAAATCGCAGCAACACCATCCGGCCATGATGAGGATGCCTTCGCGGTCGGCAAGGTCGAAGAAATCTTCGGTCTCGAGTTTGCCTTCCAGGCGAATCGTGTTGAGGCCCATGTCCTTGACATAGCGGAACTCATCGCGCAGGCGCTGCGGATTCTCGCGGAAGAGCATGTCGGGCGACCAGCCGCCGCCACGGATCAGGATGCGCTTGCCGTTGACGGAGAAAACGCGCGCCTTGGTGTCGGTCAGTGCCGAGTTGATCTCGCGAATGCCGAAGTGAGTCTCAGAACGGTCGGATGTCTTACCCTCCAGCTCGTATGCCAGGGTCAGCGGGTAGAGATCGGGAGCGCCCATCTGGGCGGGCCACCAGAGGCGAGGATGCTCGAAGTTCAATTGCGCGAATTTCTCCGGCTGGAAAACCACGTCCTTGCTTTCGCCGGCGGCGAGTTCGACCTCCTGCGAGAATTCGACTTTGTCGATGGCGCCTTGCAGCAGGCCTTTGACGGGCTGGCGGGTAGCGTTCTTCAAGAGCGCGGTGACTGTGAGCTGGGCGTTGCCCGCAGCATCGACGTGGGAGATCACGGTGGGATAACGCAAGGCCACGGGTCCGCTTGCTGTCAGATAGACGCCGCGCCACAGGCCCATGTTCTTGTCTGGAGGAGCCGGGTTCCAGTCGACGAAGGTGATGGCCAGATCAGTTTCGCTGGGCGCGAAGACCTCAACCGCCAGGGCGTTCTCAGCCCGGACCACTTCGGTGACGTTGAACTCGTAGGTACGCCAGGTGCCGGCAACCTCATCCGCCTTGGCGATTTGGGTCCCGTTCAACCAGATGTTGGCGCGATAGTTAATCCCGTCAAAATGCAACCAGAGGCTTTTGCCCTTGAACTGGCTGGGAAGCCGGAACGTGGTGCGATACCACCACGGAACCTGGTAAGGGCTGTCCGGCGGCATGGGCAGGTTGGAGAAGTTGGCCCCGATGGGATAACCCATGCCTGGGAACTGTCGGAGATTCATGCCGAAGAAAGGGTCGGGCAGGATCTTCTCCCTGACCAGGGTGCTCACAACCGTGGCGGGCACCGTGGCGGGGTACCAATTTCTGGGCTGGAATCCGGGCTGGGACAGAGCTGCTCCGCTCTGGTCCACTTTGCCCGAGGACTGCAAGGTCCAGCCTTGGGCAAGGGGAAACCGGGTGCCGGAGGGGACCGCGGTGCCCGATTGCCCGAGAACGAACCGGCAGCCGAGCAAGACGGCTGCGCCCAGCAGCACGCGGACCTTCATGCCGGGTCCTCAACCGGGCGAATTGGATGGTGGGAGGCAAGCATAGGCCAATGAGATAACACGTTCTATTGATACGTTTCAATGACTGTTTTCGGCCAGGCATCGCGGCGGCCACGGCAGGTCCGCCGAGCGCCCGGGCGGGCGGAGCCGGGCGGCGGTCGGCAGATCGTTAGTTTATAATCGGCTTTCCGCCCTGAAAATTCTGGAGAGACAAAAGCATGATTCGATTTCTGCAAACCCCGGGCCCGATCAAGAAGATCATCTTGAGCGCGATTCTGCTGATTTTCTGCGGGGCCATGGTGATCACCCTCATTCCGGGCGGGCTGGGCAGCGAGTTGTTCGGGACGCCCAGCAAGGGAGTGGTGGCGAAGGTGGGCGGGCAGGATATCACGGTCCAGGAAGTGGACCGCGAGGCGCGCATGATGCTGCGACAACAGCTGCCTCAGGGGACGGATGCCAGCCGATTCATCCCCATCGTGGCTCGCAACGCGGCCAACCGGCTCATCGTCCAGCAGGCCGTGATTGTCGAAGCGGAACGGCTGGGTTTGCGGGCGACGAACCAGGATGTGCAGGACGAACTGCAACACGGCCGTTACGCCCCCTATCTGTTTCCGGGCGGGAAGTTCATCGGCGAAGAGGCGTACGAGAACCTGCTGGCCCAGAACGGCACCACCTGGCAGGAATTCGAGAAGAGTGTGCGGGGAGACATTTTGCAGCAAAAGCTGGCCGCGCTGGTCACGGCAGGCGTGACGGTGTCGGAGAATGAACTCCAGGCAGAATTCCGCAAGCGAAACGCCAAGGTGAAGTTCGAGTACGCCGTGCTATCGCAGGATGACATCCGCAAGGGCCTGCATCCGAGCGACGCTGAACTGAAGGCGTTCTACGACGAGAACAAGGCATCCTACAGCAATGCCATCCCCGAGAAACGCAAAGTGGAGTACGTGTTGCTGGAGCGCACGAAGTTGCTGGCACAGGTGCAGGTGACCCGGGACGAGCTGCAGTCCTACTACGACCAGCACCGCGACCAATATCGCGTGCCCGAGCAGGTGAAAGTCAGTCACATCCTGATCAAGACGCCGTCTCCAGGCCCCGATGGCAAGGTTGAGGAGAAGGCGGTTGACGCGGCCCGCAAGAAGGCGGAAGACATCCTTCAGCAGCTGAAGGCTGGAGCGAAGTTTGAAGACCTGGCCAAGAAGTATTCGGAGGATCCGGGCAGCGCCAAGCAGGGAGGCGAACTGGGATGGATCGGACGGGGCCGGACGGTTCCGGAGTTCGAGAAAGCGGCGTTCTCCCTGCCCCAAGGGCAAGTCAGCGGGCTGGTCGAGAGCAGCTACGGCTTTCACATTATTCGCGTAGAAGACAAACAGGATGCGCACCTGAAGACGCTGGACGAGACTAAGGACCAGATCGAGAGCCTAGTGAAACAGGAAAAGGTCACGCGCATAGCACAAGGCGCCGCCGACGCCTTGCTGACGCAGGCGCGGGAGGCGGGCCTGGAGAAAGCCGCGGCTGCCAAAGGCCTGAACTCGGTCACCACCGATTTCGTCAGCAAGACCGACGTGTTGCCGGGAGTCGGAGTGACGCCGCAGTTTTCGGATGCCATTTTCAGCGCCCCGGCCAAAGCTCCGCCCGACCTGGTGCAACTGCCGCAAGGGTACGCGGTTTTCCAGGTGCTAGGCATCAAGCCGCCGGCGACGCCGACCTTCGAAGAGATCCGGACGCGGGTTGAGAACGAATTCAAGAACCAGCAGGCCAGCCGGCTGCTGCGGCAGAAGACGGAAGAACTGTCGGACCGCTCCAAGGCCGAACACGACCTCAAGAAGGCGGCCAAGGAACTGGGGGGCACGCTCAAGACCAGCGACTTCGTGCTTCCTAGCGGGCAAGTGCCCGACATTGGCAGCATGACGAACGCCGAAGTGGCTTTTGCCATGAAGCCGGGTGAGATCAGCGGTCCCATCATGGCGGGAACCAACGGCGTCGTACTCCAGTTGCTGGAAAAGCAGGAACCCAGCCAGCAGGAATTTGCGGACCAGAAAGATGCGCTGCGCGACTCGCTCTTGCAGGGCAAACGGCAGGAAGTGTTCGGGTTGTTTGTCGCCAACCTGCAGACCCAGATGCAGAAATCCGGGAAGATCCGCATCAACCAGCAGGAGTTGAACAACCTGAGCCGCGGGCAGGGTGGAGGCGAGGAGGGGCTGTAAGCGCCTGGAGTCTGATCCCGCGCCTGGCCGGAGTGGCGCCGCAAACTGGCACTCCTTTTAACCTACGCGGACTGCGGCCTGAAAGTCTACTGATCGGGGTTGGTCAGGGTTCGAGCGTTTCTTCGGCAAACCAGTGTAGGTCGCATGTCCTTCGCCCGCGCCACAGGAATTCTGCTTCACCCCACTTCGCTGCCGGCACGCGGGGGCATCGGCGATTTCGGTCCCGCCGCCTACGAATTCCTTGATTTTCTGGCAGCTTCCCGGCAAGGCTTATGGCAAGTCCTGCCGCTCGGCCCTCTCGGCTACGGCAATTCCCCCTACTCCTCGACCTCGGCATTCGCCGGAAATCCACTCCTGATCAGCCTGGAGCGCCTGGCCGAGCGCGGCTGGCTGAAGCCCGAGCGGCTGCAGAACCTGCCCCAGCCCGTGGGTCCGGTCGAATATGAAGTCGTCTTCACGGGAAAGATGCCGCTTCTGGCGGAAGCTTCGCGGAACTTTGTGAAGACAGCCACGGGGAAGGCGCGCACGAGGTTCAACCGTTTTTGCCAGGACAATGCCTGGTGGCTTGATGACTTCGTGCTGTTCGACGAACTGCGGGCGCGCTTCCGGCTGGCCGACTGGAACCAGTGGCCCCGCGCGCTGGCCTATCGGGAGCCGTCTGCCCTGGAGAGGGAGCGGAACAAACGGGCTGCTGCCTTGGATATGCGGAAAGCGATGCAGTTCGCCTTCTACGAACAGTGGAGAGCGCTGCGGCAAGCCTGCATCGCGCGTTCGATTCGGGTCATCGGCGACATCGCCATCTTTGTGAATTATGACAGCGCCGATGTGTGGGCACACCCGGAGTTGTTCCGGCTCGATGAAAAGCACAACCCCGAAGTGGTCTCGGGAGTGCCCCCGGATTTCTTTAGTCAGACGGGGCAGCGGTGGGGAAATCCGCTGTACCGCTGGGACGTGATGAAGGAGCAGGGGTACCGGTGGTGGATCGAGCGGATGCGATGGGCCACTGAGATCTTCGACTACATCCGGCTGGATCACTTTCGAGGATTTGAGCAGTTCTGGGAGATTCCTGCCAACGAGCCGACGGCCATTCACGGCCTCTGGGTCGACGGCCCTAAGGACCATTTGTTCGCCACGCTGAAGGAAGCCCTGGGGGGGCTTCCGTTCTTTGCCGAAGACCTGGGCTACATCACGCCGGAGGTTCATGCGCTGCGGGAGCGGCTGGGGATTCCGGGGATGGCGGTACTGCAGTTTGGCTTTGGGGACCCCGGAGCGCACATCTACCTGCCGCATCGTTTGATCCCAGACCAGGCGGTGTACACCGGCACCCACGACAACGACACGCTGGTAGGCTGGTGGGCGACCGGCGCTTCCGAGGCAGAAAAACGGAGCGCGGAGGCGTATGTTGGAGGGTGCCAAGACGGCATTCATTGGGCCCTCATTCGGGCGGCCCAAGCTTCCGTGGCCAACCTCTCGGTGATTCCCCTGCAGGACGCATTGGGACTGGGCAGCGAGGCCCGGATGAACACCCCCAGCCTGTACGGAGGGAACTGGAGGTGGCGGTTCCAGCCGGGCGCCCTCACGCGCGAGCTTGAGCAGAAACTCGCGCTTCTCGCCGAGGTTACGGATCGGCTCCCGGAGTCGTTTCCCGCGCCCGAGGCGGAAGACTTTGCCGCCTAACCCCCCCCCGCCGATTGTTAACATCCAGTTACATGTAGGGAAGAAGCTTCCGACACCATCGCGAATCGTGTATATGACTATGGGGGTTCGGCGGTGAACCAACCGATCATCCAGGGCCGCGGGATCGAAAAGGCCTACGTCCAGCCGGACGGCAACCGGATTGAGGTCATTGCCCCGGTGGATCTGGCGATCGAACCGGGAAAGATCATTGCCCTGCTCGGACCCTCCGGTTGCGGTAAGTCGACCTTGCTCCGGATCTTCAGCGGGCTCTCGAAACCAACCTCGGGGGAGTTGTTGTGGCACGGAAAGCCGCTGGATACACAAATGCCGAACGTGGCCATCGTGTTCCAGAGCTTCGCCCTCTTCCCCTGGCTCACGGTGCTGGAAAATGTGGAGGCGCCGCTCGAGGCGCGGGGCGTCGGCGCGGTGGAGCGGCGGAAACGAGCGCTGAAAACCCTCGACACGGTCGGCCTGGACGGGTTCGAGACGGCATATCCCAAAGAGCTCTCCGGAGGCATGAAGCAGCGAGTGGGATTCGCCCGCGCTCTGGTAGTCGAACCCGAGGTGCTGTTCATGGATGAGCCGTTTTCCGCGCTCGACGTGTTGACGGCGGAAAACCTGCGCAATGAGCTGATGGAGCTGTGGCTGAGCAAGAAGATGCCCACCAGCGCCATCTTCATCGTCACCCACAATATCGAAGAAGCGGTGTTGCTGGCGGACCGGGTGATCGTGCTGGGTCGGAATCCGGCGCGCATTCGTTCGGACTTCGAGGTGGGGTTGCCGCAATTCCGCGACCGGAAAGAAGCGCGTTTCGTCGAGTTGGTCGACTACATCTACAAGGTGATGACGCAGCCAGAGGTGGAACATGTCCTGCCGGGTACGACCCCGCACGCCGGCCGAACCCGGCAGAAGTACCAGATGTTGCCGCACGCTCGGGTGGGAGGCATCGCGGGATTGCTGGAATTGCTCCAGGATCGCGAGGGGCGAGAGGACCTGTACCGGCTGTCGGAAGACCTGGTAATGAATGTGGAAGATCTGTTGCCCATCGTGGAGGCTTGCGTATTGCTGGGCCTGGCCGTCCTGAAAGAGGGAGACGTGGAGATTACTCCCGCGGGGGTAGCCTTTGCCGACGCGGACATCCAGACACGTAAGGTATTGTTCCGGGAAGCGGCGCTCAAGCGGGTCATGGTGCTGCAGCAGATCGAGAACATCCTGAGAACCAAGACCGATCATTCGATCCCGGAGGAATTCTTCCACGATATTCTGGACGAGCACTTCAGTCAGGATGAGGTCGAGCGCCAGCTGGACACCGCCATGAACTGGGGCCGGTACGCGGAAATCTTTGCTCGCGATACTGAGACCGGGCGCCTGGTGCTGGCGGAGCCTCTGCCCGAAGCCGGCCCGCAACCGTCGGCGGCCAAGCCATGAGCAAGCCGCAGAGACTGAGCACGTTCTCGCCCTACCGTCTGTGGTCGCAGCTGCCACGAATCGAAACCTCACATCTCCCCGACCTGTTGATGTTCGCCGCCGGCCTGGCGATTTTCTATGGCGTCGTCACGGTCGGCCGCACCTGGTTGGGGCCGTTCACCCCCGAGGTGCAAATTTCGCGCAGCCCGCTGGCCCTGCCGGTCTATGCCGGTTACTCGCTCTTGCGCATCAGCGCCGCCTACGGCTTGAGCCTGGCCTTCACCCTGGTCTACGGTTACATCGCCGCCTACAACCCGCGGGCCGAACGTTTCATGGTGCCCTTGCTGGACGTGCTGCAATCGATCCCAGTGCTGAGCTTTCTGCCCGGCGTGATGCTGGCGATGGTGGCGCTGTTTCCCAGCCGGCAACTGGGAGTCGAACTGGGCGCCATCCTGCTGATCTTTACCGGGCAGGTGTGGAACATGGCCTTCAGTTTCTATGCTTCGCTGAAGAGCATTCCGCGCGAGATGCGCGAGGCGGCCAAGATCTACGGCTTTAGCTGGTGGCAGAGGTTCACGGAAATGGAACTGCCCTTCTCCGCCATCGGGCTGGTGTGGAATTCGATGATGTCGGTGGCGGGAGGATGGTTTTTCCTGATGGCCTGCGAAATGTTCGTGCTGGGATCACGGGACTTTCGTCTGCCCGGGCTGGGCTCCTACCTGCAAACCGCAGCGAGCGCGGGTGATACGAAGTCGATTCTGGGAGGGGTCGCAACCATGGTTGCGGTGATCGTGCTGCTGGATCAGTTCCTGTGGCGGCCGGTGATCGCATGGGCGGAGAAATTTAAGATCGAACAAGTGGAGAGCGCGAATGCTCCGCGGTCCTGGGTACTGAACCTGTTTGGCCATTCCCGGCTGCTGCGGCGCGTGCGCAAGCGGGTCGTACGGCCGCTGGGCGAGCGAGTGATGATGTATTTCTCGCGCCGCCACCGGGACACGCCGGCGCAGCTCTGGACGCCGTGGAAGATATGGCTGGCGCGAGCAGCAGCGGCGGCGGTGATCGGTTTGGTGGGGTACGCGGTCGTGCACGTGATGCTGTCGCTCACGGGCCTTCAGCGGATGGAATTGCACGATCTCGGGCTGGGACTGGGAGCTACGTTCCTGCGGGTCCTGGCGGCCCTGGTGATTGGAACCGCTTGGACCATCCCGGTGGGCGTGGCCATCGGGTTCAACCCCCGGCTGGCCCGCATCGCGCAGCCGCTGGCGCAGATCGCAGCCTCGGTTCCAGCAACCGCGCTGTTTCCCGTGGTCCTGCTGGTTTTGATCCGCCTGGGCGGGGGACTGGGACTGGGGTCGATCGTGTTGCTGTTGCTGGGCACGCAATGGTACATCCTGTTCAATGTGATCGCCGGAGCCATGGCCATCCCGACCGATCTCAAGGAGTGCTGCGACACCTTCCGACTGCAGGGCTGGGAGCGCTGGCGAAAGCTCATTCTGCCGGGAATCTTCCCCTACCTGGTGACCGGAATGGTGACCGCCTCGGGCGGGGCGTGGAACGCCAGCATCGTGGCCGAATATTTCCATTTCAAAGGGCAGACCTACACCACGACCGGGTTGGGGGCGACCATCAGCCAGGCCACCGACCAGGGAAACTTTGATTTGCTGCTGGCGGCAACCATCCTGATGGCGGTGGCGGTGGTCACGGTTAACCGCCTGCTTTGGCGGCGGTTGTATACGCTGGCCGAGACACGGTACCGTCTGGAAAGCTAAGCCAAGACCCATCGACAATTCCCCACCGCGGTTCCCCTGTTACCTTGGTTTGTTCCGAGCCTCCCTGTTCACCAACTTTTAACTTGCGCTTCATCGCCCCCCAAAGTGGCCGCGCTAAACGTGTCAGCATGCCGAATCCTCAGCAGGGAAAGGGCACGCACCACCCGGGCGTACTCGCGGAGGCGCCGGTCCTCGCGGGACTTCCGGGACTTGCCGGGGCGCTGCTCCCGCTCGAGCGGGCGCACCAACTGTATGAGCGAGTGCGGCGGTCCTCGGGAGGCTTCGCTCTAGAAAGGTTGCTCGAGGAGATGGATGTCGAACTCGAGATTCCCGCGGCCGACCTGGAGCGAGTTCCCAAGAAAGGTCCGGTGGTGGTAGTGGCCAACCATCCTTATGGGATGCTGGATGGCGCCGTCCTGGCAACGCTGCTTACACGCGTGCGTCCCGATGTGAAGGTCCTGACCAACTTTCTCCTAGAAGGCATCCCCGAACTGAAACGTCATTGTATTTTCGTGGATCCCATGCAGACCCGGCCTTCCGCCGGGCGGAACCAGCGCGCTTTGCGGCAGGCCCTGGCGTGGCTCGAGGGGGGAGGAATGCTGGCCATCTTTCCGGCGGGGGAAGTTTCACACTGGCAGATGGCTCAGGCCGAGGTGACGGACCCGAGATGGAGTGATGTGGCGGCACGCCTGGTGGGCAAGACGGGGGCGGCGGCATTGCCGGTGTTTTTCTGCGGCGGTAACAGCCTCGGCTTCCATGTCGTGGGATTGCTTCATCCGCGCCTGCGGACGCTGCTTCTGCTCGAGGAATTCCTTCAGCAAGCGGGCAAGAAGGTAACCGTGCGGGTGGGAAACGTGATTCCGGCGGATTCGCTTGCCAGCTTCGGCAGCGAAAAAGAAGCCATCGAGTATCTACGCTGGCGGACCTACCTGCTGGGACAACGGGGACGCACACAGGTTCGGTTGCCTGCCGCCGTACGCTCAGTGTGGCAGCGGCGAGAATCGGCGCCGATTGCCCCCGCATTGCCGACGGAACTGCTGGCCTGCGACCGAGAGGCGCTGCCGGCGGAACGCTGCCTGGCGCAAAACGGCGAATGGGCCGTCTACGCGGCCCAGGCGGCTGAGGTGCCGCACCTGCTCGAGGAAATCGGGCGGTTGCGCGAGCTGACCTTTCGCCAGGCGGGCGAAGGGACAGGCAAGCGCAGCGATCTCGACCGCTTCGACCGTTACTACTGGCATCTTTTTCTCTGGAATCACGCAAGGAACGAGCTGGTGGGCGCGTATCGGGCCGCCAATACCGCGGAGGTACTGGAGCGGGAAGGACTGAGGGGACTGTACACCGCCACGCTGTTCCGATATGACCAACGATTTTTTGCCAGCATCGGGCCGGCGCTGGAATTGGGGCGGTCGTTTGTGCGTCCGGAATATCAGCGGCAATACGCTCCTCTGCTGCTGCTGTGGAAGGGCATTGGCCGCTTCCTTCTCACCCGCCCCGAAACTCCGGTGCTGTTTGGGGCCGTGAGCATCAGCAACACTTACAACCGGGTATCGCGGGAACTGATCTATTCATATTTTGCGTCACGACGGCAGGGCGATGCGCTAGCCGGACTGGTGCAGCCGAGGCAACCCTTCCGGCCGGAACGCCTCGGGCGCCGGGACAGCCGCACGGTCCCGCGCGCTCTGCGAGACCTCGAGGAGCTTTCCGCGCCGATCGCCGACGTTGAAATCGATGGTAAAGGTCTGCCCATCCTGCTCAAGCAGTACGCCAGGATCGGGGGGCGGTTACTGGGTTTCAACCTGGACCGCAAGTTCTCGGATGTGCTCGACGGATTGGTCATGGTGGACTTGAGGCAAACCGAGGCCGGTGTTCTCGAGAAGTACATGGGGCCTGGGGGCGCAGCTGCGTTCCGGCAGTATCACGGGCTCGAACCCTATGGGCATCGTCAACATCGATGACATGCCGGCGCTCCTAGCGGCGCTGCCTCCGCTTCGTTCGAGCCACAATGTCGGCGCTTTGCAGCTCAAGCACAGTTTAAGTAGAGGTTTTGGAGGATTTGCGCTCACCTGCGCCGGGCGATTCCTGAACCTGCCTGTGAGGGAGAGGACAGCGGGGTGTGGCCTTTGCCAGGGCCTCATTCAGGGCGCTTCCCAGCGTGTCCAGTTCCGTCTCCAACATTTTCTGTTGCAAACCCTCGAACAGTTCCCGTTCTTCCTTGCGGATGTGCCGGGCGAGCTGGGCTGCGAACTGCCGCAAGTCCTCCTGGTTCAGTTTCCGGGCAACAGCACCGGCAAAGTAGCGGCGCAAGGCCGCGTGATCCGCAAGCAACTCGTCGACCAGCGGCGCGAGTTCGGGGAACTTACGGGCGGCGGGAAAAAGCAGCTCCTCTTCGGCAGTGAAGTGATACTTGATCTCGCTCTCGAAATGATTCTCGATTTCCTGCTGCCAGTCCGGTGGGGCAGGCTCAGGGATCTTCCCCGCACGATCGATGCGCACGCATAATGCGAGCGCGTGCTGATGCTGGCGGGAAAGGGGAGCCAGATTGGGGTTGCGGAGCATACCGCCATTATCCTCTCGCGGCTCTCCGATTGGCAGGGCGCAGGGTCGCAGTGGACCCCACTGGACTCAGGCTCCGGCTGCGGATGAAGCCGTTACCGCCTGTTTTTCCGGCCAAACGGCGGTGAGGAGCAAAGCCACCGCGATGCCCAGCGAGACTTCAACAAAGCGGTGAAACGCGATGATCCACGCGGGGCGGTCGCGGGCGACAAGCACCACAATGGCCAAGGTGATGCCGGCGAAGCGGTAGGCGGTTCGGTCGAGGCGCAGAGGGGCACAGAGGAGTCCCGTGCCGAATACGGCGATGGCAAACACCCAGACACTTGCTCCGAAATAAGTCGCCAACAGCCCGCCGATCACTGCTCCCAGAGCGGTGCCAGCAAAGCGCGTGGCGGAAACCTTCCATGCCGCACCCAGGGTCGATTGCATGACGACCATGGCCGTAACCGTGGCCCAGTAGGGTTCTGGCATCTTGAGGGCACGGGCCACCAGCAAAGAGGCGACCGCCGCGGTCGTGGTTCTGGCTGCATGCAAAGTCGAAGTGGGCTGATCGAGCGGAAGTATCGCAAACCGAGCCATGAAGGTCTCCACGAGGCATGGCCATTCTACGCGGCCTAGCTGGCGGCCGAGACAGCCGCTTTACTAATCGTCGCGCCGCAGTGAGAATAGACAGTTCGTCTGGCGCCCAGATTGTCGCCCGAGTGCAATCGCAGGGCGTTCGAACCGGAGCGCGAAATAGAGGTCAGGAGCCCTTCATGGTAGCCAGTGGAGAACTCATACGTTCCATGAATTACGTGGACGACATCGCCGCCACCTTGCGGCGCATCGTGTCCTCCATCCCCAGCATGAACGAAGAAGAGCGCAAGAGGCTGGCGGAGTACCTCCGCGGCGCCAACGCCAGCATCAGCGAGGTCATGGCCCGCCTGGAACAGGGAGGGCAGTAAGTGGCCGAGGTCAGGTCGATTGCCGTGATCGGGGCGGGAACCATGGGGCGCGGGATTGCCCATGTGGCCGCCCTGGGCGGGTATCGCACCATCCTCGAAGACATTCTGCCGAATGCGCTGCGCCACGCGCAGGCGGAGATCCGGACGAACCTCGAGCAGGCGGTGGAACTGCGCAAAGTGACGGCTCACGATGCCGATGCCGCGTTTGGCCGGATCGAATATGGGGGTTCGGTGGAAGAGGCGGCGCGGCAGGCCGACCTGGTGATCGAGGCGGTGCCGGAGGAACTCGAGTCCAAGATTGAAATCTTCACACTGCTGGATAAGGTCTGCCGGCCTGGGACTTTCCTTGCCTCCAATACCAGTTCGCTCAGTGTTACCGAGATTGCCAGCGTTACCTACCGGGCGCCCCGGATTGTGGGCATGCACTTTTTCAATCCGGTGCCCAAGATGAAACTTCTGGAAGTCGTGCGCGCGCTGGAGACGGATGAAGAAACTGTCGCCACGGCGGTCGAGGTGGGGCGGCGCATGGGCAAGGAGACGGTTGTTATCCGGGAGTCGCCCGGCTTCATCACCAGCCGCATCAATGCCATGATCGGCAACGAGGCCTTCTACATGCTGCAGGAGGGCGTAGCCTCAGCCGCCGACATCGACAAGGCGCTAAAGCTCGGACTGAACCATCCCATGGGGCCGTTTGAGCTGGTCGACCTGGTGGGGCTGGATACGCGGCTGCACATTCTTGAGCATTTGCACAAGACCTTGGGGGAGAAATTCCGGCCCGCGCCCCTGCTGGTGCAGTACGTAAAGGCAGGTCGGTTGGGGTGCAAGTCCGGACGAGGGGTGTTTGCCTATCCCGAACCGCCACCCCGGAACACGGCAGAGGACGGAGGGAAACCCTAAGCGCGTGCAGTTCTCGCCTGGTGTTCATCGTGACGGCGAGGACGCCCACTGGTCCACCAGCCCTTAAAGCCGACCTTCTCGAACGAAAGCCCCTGACGTCCTCGGCGCGTGCCTGAAGTGAGGGCGGCCCACTATTCAGGATAATTTGGATGTGCTGGGCTTCGAAGATTTGAACCTGAAATCGCTGGCGAAAATCAAGCATGCGAAATCCTGGTTCGATGCCTCCTTCGGTGAGTGCCTTCGTCAGATCGAATATAAGACGCTGTGGAACAACAAACGCATGGTTTGGGTTGATAAGTTTTTCCCTTCGACCAAACTGTGTTCCGAATGCGGATACAAGAACGATGACCTTGTTCTCTCCGACCGGCAGTGGAAGTGCCCTGGGTGCGCAACCCAGCATATCCGGGATTTGAATGCTGCCCAGAACGTGAGAGGCGAGGTTTTGAGAATGCTCGCCGCGGGATACACGGAGAGTCGAAACGCTTGTGGACGAGGTGTAAGACTGGCGAACGCCAGCCGTCTCGATGGAAGCAAGAATCCCCCGCCTTTAGGCGTGGGAGGGTCAATGATTAATATCCTCTTTCGCCTCCAGTCGCCTGATCTGCCGTTGCACAAGTGCCTTGGTCCCGTCGGGAGCGCCGGCCTCGGCCATCTTTTCTTCCTTGAGTGCGCTGTCGAAGTCGCCCTGGGCGGAGTAAACCCGGGCCATGCCGGCGTGGGTAAACCACAACTCGGGATGATTCTTGGCGTTGGTCCTCCACACCTCCCAGGCTTGCTGCGGCTTCTTTTCCGCCAGCAACTGGAAGGCGTAGCCGTGGAGCTGTTGCGGCGAGGCCTTGGCCATGGCCTGGCTCCGTTCCGTCTTGGCCTCTTCCGGTTTGCCCATCGCGTCCAGGATACGTGACTTGGTCATCAGGTTCTCGAAGCGTTCTTCCACCTGCAACGATTGGTCTTCGTAGCGGAGTGCTTCATCCAGATTCAGTTTGTGGGCGAGAAGATAGTTCGCGGCTCCGTCCCAGCCATCCCAAGTGTACTGGGCCAGACCGCGAAGCTGGGTGTGCAGGCTATTTTGGACAATGTCATCTACGTTCACGGCAACCTTGAAGGGCACAGCCAGCTTCTCCCAACGCATCGTAATCAGGGCCGAGGTGGGGCTGACCTGGTCGAAGTCATAGGAGAGCGCTTCCTGCATTGCGGCCGCCTGCGGCTTGACGGTCACGCGCAGGGCATCCTCCGACTCCTTGTAGGTAAAGCTGCCCCAGGAAGCGTTAGCCTTGGAAAAGATTACGATCCACTGGTCCTGACCAGGAATCATGTGCAGGCCGTAGGTTCCCTTGTCGAGAGGCTGGCCTTCGATGGTTACCGGATCGGTCAACGCGATGGTGGTGTTCTGGTTGGCCCCGGCACGCCACACCATTCCGTAGGGAACGATGTTGCCCCAGATTTTGCGCCCTTGGACCAGAGGGCGGTGGTAGGAGATGGTGATGTCGGTGATGCCGATGCGCTGTGAAACCGTCGCTGCCTGGCTGTCCAGGGGTAGATCCAGCTGGGCCGACTGGGCAAACGACGTCGCTGTCAGCAAAAGCGGGAACGCGCATAACATAACAAACCAGCGCTGGTTAAGCACGGGAAAACCTCCATTCAGGTCGGAGGCTGCGAAGTCGAGCAGCCCCGGTACGTTGACCTTAGACGATCGGCTTCCGGGCGGGTGAGCGGGCTACCGTTGGCTCGCAGTTCTCAGCCTCGCCGCCAGCAGCCAACCGGTTGCTCCCAGAGCACGTCTTACTGACGGGCGACGACCAGGGGAACTTTTTCCCTTCTTGAGGCGTATCTCTGAACAGAGTTAGACGCCCGCAGGCCCGCAGTGGGCCTCCGGCAATCCCGTCGGTGCTGGATCCGCACTGTTATGCGCATGTTGCTGGAAATCGTTCGGCAGTCGCTCGCTACCCTCTGGGCGCACAAACTGCGGTCCTTTCTGACCATGTTCGGCATTGCCTGGGGGGTAGGGTCGCTGTTGTTGCTGGTGGGGCTGGGAGAAGGCTTCCGCAGCGGACAGGCCAAGCAACTGGCTACTCTGGGCCAGGACATTATGTTCGTTTTCCCGGGGCGCATTCCGGCGGTGGAAGGCAACCTGCAATCGGGACAGACCTATCACTTTACCTACGACGATTACCTGGCAATACGGCAGGAGGCACAAACCCTGCGTTCGGTGTCGGCGGTGATCAACCGCGAGGACATCCGCGCGGTCAGCGATTACGGCTCCACCAACGGTCAAGTCTTCGGCGTCGCGCCGGAATATAACCAGATCCGCACCATTCCGCTAGGGACGGGCCGCTGGTTCAATGCGGAAGACAACCTCCAGCATCGCCGGGTGGCAGTCGTAGGTTGGGAACTGCTGAAAAATGTCTTCCCGGGACGGCCGGCCGTGGGGGAGACGGTCCTGCTCAACGAGATCCGGTTCGATGTTATCGGCGTGCTGGCCAAGGTGGGGCAGGAGGGAAACAACGGAACCAACGCGCGCATCTTCGTGCCCATCGAAACCATGCGCGAGTTGTTCCCCCTGACCGGACAGAACATCGAGAATGCCATTTCCTTCATCAACTACCGGCCGTTGCACAAGGCCGAGCATCTGGCTTCGAAGCGGGAGATCCACCAGATCCTTGCCCGCCGGCACCGGTTCAATCCCAAGCTGGAAGACGCATTTGAGGACTGGGACACCATCGAGAACTCACAGCGGGTGGACAAGATCTTCGACGCCATGGACTACTTCCTGGGGGTGGTCGGACTGGTGACCCTGGCGCTGGGCGCGATCGGCATTGTCAATATTATGCTGGTCTCGGTGGCGGAGAGGACGCGCGAGATCGGTCTGCGCAAGGCGCTGGGCGCGACCCATCGCAATATTCTGACCCAGTTCTTCGTCGAGGGTGCGTTTCTGACCGCGTTCAGCGGGGGGATCGGGCTGGCGGTCGCAACCGGGTTCGTGACTCTGCTGGCGATGCTGCCATCGCCCGAAGGATTTGATACGCCGCGGATCGTGCCGCTGTCGGCGGTTGCAGCCATTCTGTCGCTGGCGATCGCCGGAGTGAGCGCCGGGCTCTATCCGGCGCGCAAAGCGGCGCTGCTGCCGCCGGTGGAAGCGCTGCGGCAGGAATAGCATGATCGGGAACGTCCTCCAACAGGCCTACGCGGCCCTGTGCCACAACCGGCGGCGCAGCCTGCTGACCATGCTGGGCATGGCCTGGGGCATCGCCACGGTAGTGTTGCTGCTCGCCTACGGCGCGGGGTTTGAACGCGGGCTATGGTCTGCCTTTCGCAGCTTTGGCACAAATCTCGTGTTCATATTCCCTGGGCGCACTTCCCTACAGGCGGGCGGGACCAAGGCGGGCAGCGAGATCCGCCTTACGATGACCGATTTTGAGCGCATTCAGGCGGAGGTCCCGCTCCTCAAACGCATGTCCCCGGAGGTCTTTAAGCAGTGTACGGTGGCCTACGGTACGCGCAGCGCGAGCTATGGCGTGAGCGGGGTATACGCCAACTATCCCAGGATGCGCCGCATGGAGTTTGCCGAGGGAAGCGCATTCAGTGAACGCGACGATTTCACCCATGCGCGGGTGGCGTTCCTCGGAGCCGACGCGAGGAAGAAGCTCTTCTCCGGGCAGAACGCCATCGGGGAGAACATTCGCGTCGACGGCATCTCGTACCAGATTGTCGGCGTGCTGCGGCACGTGATCAACAACGGCGACGACAACCTGAATGAGCACGTTTACGTGCCCTTCAGCGCCGTCGGCGACCTCAAGAACACGCAGTACCTTTCGGCCATCGTGATGGAGTATGAAGGCGACCATGCACGGGTGGTCAAAGCACTGCGTGACTCGCTGGCCTTCCACCACAACTACGATCCCAAAGACAAACGCGCGGTGTTCGTCTTCGATGTTTTCGCCGACCTCCTGGATCTGCGAGTCATCACCACCGGGATCAAGATCCTGCTGGGTTTCATCGGCTTGCTGACGCTCGGCATCGGCGGCGTGGGCCTGATGAACATCATGCTGGTTTCGGTTACCCAGCGCACCCGCGAGATCGGGGTGGAGAAAGCACTGGGCGCGAGGAAGTGGCACATTCTGCTGCAATTCCTGTCGGAAGCCCTGGTGATTACCTTCCTGGGCGGGCTGGCCGGCGTGGTGCTGGCTTACATCGTCTCCTGGTCGGTGGGTTCACTCACGCTATGGAGCGCGTTTGAGGAAAATGCCAGCGAGGGCGACATTCATCTGAAGATCGAAGCGGGGACGCTGCTGGCGTCTACCCTCATCCTCGGCTTCGTGGGGGTGGTGAGCGGCATGTTGCCGGCGATCAAGGCGGCACGGCTGGATCCGATTGAGGCGCTGAGGTACGAGTAAAGGCGGGTCTTCGCTGTCGGCTGCCGCATCCTGGGTGGCAGCTAGGAGCCGCCTGCCGGGACGGTTATTGCGATCGCTCAGTCCTTCAGCAACTGCCTGGCAATCACCAGCCTCTGGATCTCGCTGGTGCCTTCTCCGATGGTGCACAACTTCACGTCGCGGTAGAACTTCTCGGCCGGGTAGTCCTTGATGAAGCCGTAGCCACCGTGGATCTGGACGCCTTCATTGGCGCAGCGCACAGCGACTTCGCTGGCGTAGAGCTTGGCCATGGAGGACTCCAAAGTGGTTTTCGATCCTGCATCTTTCATGCATGCGGCGCGGAGTGTGAGAAGGCGGGCAGCGTCGATCTCAGTGGCCATGTCGGCCAGCTTCCACTGGATGGCCTGAAACTCGCTGATCGCTTTGCCAAACTGCTTGCGTTCTTTCGAATAGTTCAGGGCGGCCTCGTAGGCGCCCTGGGCCATGCCGAGCGAGAGGGCAGCAATCGAAATACGGCCGCCATCCAGGATGTGCATGGCGTCGATAAAACCGTCGCCTTCGTGGCCAAGCAGGCTGTCGGAGGGGAGCAAGCAGTCTTCGAAAATCAATTCCGCGGTGTCACTGGCGCGCAGGCCGAGCTTGTTTTCCTTTTTGCCCGGGCGGAAGCCTTTCGTGTCTTTTTCGACGATGAAAGCCGAGAGTCCGTGCGTGTGCGCGGCTCGGTCGGTGACGGCGACGACCACCAGAACGTCGGCGTAGTGCCCGTTGGTGCAGAAGGTCTTGGTGCCGTTCAGGACCCAGCCGCCCTTTTTCTTCGCCGCCGTCATGCGAGCGCTGCCGGCGTCGGATCCGGAAGAGGGTTCCGTCAGTCCCCAGGCTCCGATAAACGATCCGGACGCGAGCTGGGGGAGGTATTTCTTCTTCTGCGCCTCGGAACCGGCGACAAAGATGTGATTCGAGCACAGCGAAGTGTGGGCGGCGACAATGATGCCGACCGAGCCGTCCACCCGTGAGAGTTCTTCGATGGCCGCGACGTACTCGACGTATCCCATGCCGGCGCCACCGTATTCGGCGGGGAAGATCGTGCCCAAGAGTCCGAGCTTGCCGAGTTCCTTCACCGCGGCCAGGGGAAACTCGCCTGCCTCGTCCCACACCATGACGTGGGGACGGATCTCGCGCTCGGCAAACTCGCGCACACTCTTTTTGATTTGTTGTTGTTCTTGGTTTAACTGGAAGTCCAAGGTTCCTCCGGGACTCTGGTTCTCCGCGGCCAGACGGCGGGGAAGCATCGATTAGAACACGCGGCCGGTGAGGGGAAAAGTTACCTCAGGGGAAAACAGGAATAGTCTCGAAAGACCCCTTCGGGAGCAGGTTTGCGGGGAATGCCCTGGGGCTCCCCGACCGACCGAACGGTTTCGCGGGTAGGGGCCGCGCCACCTGGGACAGACAGAAACTGCTGGAATACCTCGTTCGAGAGCAAACGTCCCCGGGGCGTGAGCCGGAGGACGCTCGCCTCCTGCTCGAGCAGCCCCTCCCGCACGCATTCGGCGATTCCTTGGCGAAACGCGTCAACCTGGTCGGAGCCGAACTTGGCTGCCAGTTCCTGGAGGTCCACCCCACGGGTCAGACGCAGACCAAGGAAATAGCTTTCTTCCAGCGCCCCCTGTCTGGAGACCACCGTCCGACGCAAGGGCGCGCCCGCAAGGAAAGATTCCAGGGAATCTGCGGTCGAGAAACGAATCGATTCGATCCCGTCTTCGCCGGCGGGCAGCATGGAGTGCGCATCCACGCCGAAGCCGAGATACGGCTGGCGCGTCCAGTATTTAAGGTTGTGCCGCGATTCGAAGCCGGGAGTCGCGAAGTTGGAGATCTCATAGGGGAGGATTCCGGCGGCCTCGAAGCGCTCCGAGGCCCGCAGGTAGAGGTCGGCAGTCAGATCATCGTCAGGGACGAAGCGAGCGTGGTAGCGGGTTCCCCCGGCGATCCGTTCCCGGCCGAGCCGGGACTGGGCATCGACCTCGAGCATATACACGCTGATGTGGGGCACGCCCAGGTCCATCGCCACCTCCAGCGACTCCAGCCAACTTTCCGTCGTCTGGTAAGGCAGCCCCGCGATGAGGTCGAGGTTGATGTTGCCAATGCCGGCAGCCCGAAGACGAGCCACGTCCTCGAGAACCCGCAGGCGGGTGTGCAGGCGGCCAACCGCGGCCGCTTCCCGGTCCACGAAAGACTGTACACCCAGGCTTATGCGGTTTACGCCGTAGTCGAGAAGCACATCCAACATCGCCGGAGCCAGGGTGCCGGGGGCGCACTCGACCGTGATTTCAGTGCCGGGCGACAGCTTATAATTTTCCCCAATCGCTCGCAGCAAACCCCGGAGTTGCTGCGACTCTAATACGGTGGGAGTGCCTCCCCCGAAATAGATCGAATCCAGACCTCGACTAACTTGACCGCCCAGATCCCGTGCTGTCTCTGGCATAGTATGGAGATCGTGGCAGACGCGGTTCAGATAACGGTCAAAGACAGCGCGGGAGAAGACATCCGACGCGAAATTGCAGTAGGTGCACTTGGTTCGGCAAAACGGAACCGAGAGGTACAGGCCGGTGGACATTGCCCTGATTATCCCATTTTCCCGGTGACCAAATCGGGAGAAGCGGAATCTCATCAGAGGCTTGCGCCTCACCGGCGAGGGCAGGATGCCCTCGCGACGGTGGGCAAGAATTCGGCGCTCGAGGGTCGAAAGCAGCCATGCTGCCTCGCGTAGTCATCACCGGCATGGGCGTAGTCAGCCCGAACGGCATCGGCAAGGAAGCCTTCTGCCGGGCCATTCTTGCGGGAAAATCCGGTGTCAAGCGGATTTCGCGCTTTGATCCTGGCGGATTGCCGGTACACATAGCCGGCGAGATTCCCGAGTTCGATGAGTTGGCCTGGGTGGACGCCCGAGAGCGCAAGCACGTGTCCCGGGTGGTACCGCTAGCGCTGGCCGCTTCCGCCGAGGCGTTGCGCGATGCCTGCCTGGATCCCGCCGCCATGTCGCTCCACCAGCAGCGGGAGATGGGGGTGATTCTTGGCTCGGGGGGCGGAGCGCAGGAGTTCTCCGAAGAGCAATACCGGCTCTGGCATTCGGGGCGGGTCAAGCAGGTGAGCCTGTTCTCGATTCCGAGCGGGACCATGGGCACGCTCTCGAGCGAGGTCTCCATGCGGTTCGGCTTCCGGGGATACAGCCACGTGGTGACCACGGGCTGTACCTCTTCGAGCGATGCGCTGGGCTACGCCATGCTGCACATCCAAGCCGGAATCTTGCCGATGTTTCTGGTGGGGGGCGTGGACGCGCCCATCACACCCGGCATCATCAAGGGCTACTCGCTGCTGCGTGCACTGACCGAGTCCTGGAACGACGAGCCGGAACGGGCCTCACGGCCGTTCGCGCTGGGGCGTGACGGTTTTGTGCTGGCCGAGGGATCGTGGATGTTCGTGGTGGAGGAATACGAGCACGCCCGGGCGCGGGGAGCGCGCATCCATGCCCAGCTTGCCGGTTACGCTTCTACCTGCGAGGCCTTCCACCGGGTGCGCATGAGCGATTCGCCCGAAGAGCCGGCACGAGCGGTCACTCTGGCACTGGCGGAAGCAGGCCTCGCTCCCCAGGACGTTGATTACGTGAACCTGCACGGAACTTCGACCGAAATGAACGACCGGGTGGAGACGCAGGCGCTGAAGCTGGCGCTGGGCGATCGTGCCTGGAAGATTCCCATGTCGGCCCTTAAATCGCAGATCGGTCACGCCCAGGGTGCGTGCGGGGCTGCGGGGGTGGCGGCCACCCTGGTAGCCATGCACGACCACCGCATTCCTCCGACGATCAACCTCGACGTGCCCGACCCGCAGTGCGATCTTGACTATGTTCCCGAGCCAGGCCGCCGGGCAGAGATCGAGCACGCGCTTTGCAACTGCGTGGGGTTTGGATCCAAGAACTCGGCGCTGGTGTTGCGGAGGATGGCTTAAGGATGTACCTCTCTCGGGACTCCCCCGGGTTGGGACGGGCGAAGACGCCCAGGCTTCGAATCCAAGGACACCTCCATCGTCAAACCCGGGCTAGCTTTTCCATCTTTTCCCGCTCGGAGCCATCTATTACTCTTGACCTAGCGTGGGTATGGCCCAGGAAGAAGAAGTACTAGGAAAAGCGTATGACAGCCGCCTGATGCGGCGCCTGCTCACCTACCTGTTCCCCTACAAGTGGCAGGTGGCGGTGGCCCTGGCTTCCATCATCCTGAAGGCGGGCCTGGACGTTCTCTACCCCTATTTCACCAAGACCGCGGTCGACAAGTACCTGGCGCGGACACCCGGAGCGCACTCCATCCTCGACCCCTGGCTGAGCTCCACGCCGCTGACGGGCATTGCCCAGCTCGCGGGCATGTACGTAGGGGCTTTGGTCTTGAGCTTTTTCCTCGAGTTCCTCACCACCTACTTCATCCAGTGGACCGGGCAGATGGTGATGTTCGACCTGCGCAGCCAGATTTTTCGCCATCTGCAGCGTATGCAGGTCGCCTTTTACGACAAGAATCCGGTAGGTCGACTGGTGACGCGAGTAACGACCGACGTGGATGCACTGAACGAAATGTTCACCGCCGGGGTGGTGGCGATTTTCGAGGACGTGTTCGTGCTCGTGGGCATCGTGGTGATCATGATGAAGATGAACTGGAAGCTGGCCCTGATCACCTTCGCCGTGCTGCCCCTGATCTTCTGGGCCACCATGGTCTTCCGGGAGAAAGTGCGGGACTCGTACCGCCGGATCCGGGTGGCCATCGCGCGCATTAATTCCTACCTACAGGAAGCGGTCTCGGGAATGCTGGTGCTGCAGTTGTTCAACCGGGAGAAGCGCGCCTACCGGCAGTTCTCCGATATCAACGCCTCGCACATGGAGGCGTTCAAGGACGCCATCCTGGCGTACGCCGTGTATTACCCGGTGGTGGAAGTCCTCTCCTCGATCGCGATCGCGTGCGTCATCTGGTTTGGCGGCGGCGAGACCATCCGCAGATTCACCACGCTGGGGGTGCTGGTCGCATTTACCCAGTATGCGCTGCGATTTTTCCGGCCGATCCAGGACCTGAGCGACAAGTACAACATCCTGCAATCAGCGATGGCTGCCAGCGAGCGTGTTTTCAAGCTGGTGGACACTGCGGTAGACATCACTTCTCCTGCCGTCACCCAGAAGCCGGAAGGACCGGGACGGATCGAATTTGACCACGTTTGGTTCGCCTACCGCCGGGTACCGGCGGACGGGGAAGGCGACGGGCGTGGAGACGCGGCCGGTGCTGGCCGGCCGGGGGCTGCCCCCGACCTGATGGACTGGGTGCTGCGCGACGTCTCGTTTGCGGCAGAACCCGGGGAGACGGTGGCCATCGTGGGCCACACGGGGGCGGGGAAGACCACTCTGATTTCACTGCTGCTGCGCTTCTACGACGTGCAGAGAGGGGCAGTGCGCATCGACGGTGTCGACGTGCGGGAGATGGATCTGGATGAACTGCGGGCACGCTTCGGTGTGGTCCTGCAGGACCCGTTCCTGTTCTCCGGCACGATCGGTGGGAATATCCGGTTGGGGACCGACCGGATTGCCGACGAGGACATTGAACGCGCCGCGGCGGAAGTGAACCTCGCCGACTTCATTCGCACCCTGCCTGGCGGCTTCGCCGAGGTGGTGCGGGAGCGCGGCGCGACCCTCTCCACCGGGCAGAAACAGCTGATCTCGTTTGCCCGGGCGCTGGCGCATGCGCCACAGATCCTGATCCTGGACGAGGCGACATCGAGCGTGGATACAGAGACCGAGTTCCGGGTGCGGGAGGCGCTCAGCCGGATGGTGGAGAACCGGACCTCGCTGGTGATCGCGCACCGGCTTTCGACCGTGCAGCGGGCGGACAAGATCATCGTGATGCACAAGGGCAAGGTGCGCGAGATGGGAACGCACCAGCAGTTGCTGGCCCAACGCGGGATCTACTACAAGCTCTACCAGCTGCAGTACAAGGACCAGGAGATTGCCTCGGCTGCGCCCCAACCTGCGGCGAGCGCCGACGACTGAAGCCTTGCTATGCTCTGGACAATTTCATCCTTGGTTTCAACCGTTGGTGGAGCACGCTTGCAAGTCACAAAGCAGTACGGGGAGAACCCGAAGAATGTCTCTTGTTCCGATTGAAGCAAAGAATCCCCCGTCTTTAGGCGTGGGGAGTGGCAAAATCCTTGCGTGCGAATCCTGATCTCCGCCGGAGAGGCTTCCGGGGAAATGTACGGGGCGCAGCTGATGGAAGCGCTGCGCCGGCGCGATCCGTCGGCAGAGTTCTTTGGAGCCGGTGGTCCGCGGATGCGGGACGCGGGATGCGAAACCGTGGTCGATACCCAAGACCTGGCGGTGGTGGGGATCACGGAAATCCTCAGCCATCTGCCGCGGATCTACGGAAAATTCCACAACCTGATCGCCGAGGCGGACCGCCGCCGGCCGGATGTGGCCGTGGTCATCGACTCGCCGGCGTTCAACTGGCGTGTGGCGCGGCAGATGAAGAAGCGGGCGGTCCCGGTGGTGTACTACGTGGCACCCCAGTTCTGGGCGTGGCGGCAAGGCAGAGTCCGGCTGTTGCGAAAATACGTGACCAAGGCGCTGGTTATCTTTCCCTTCGAAGAGAAGTTCTACCGCAACCGGGGCGTGGATGCGATCTTCGTGGGACATCCCCTGGCCGAACTTCCTCATCCCACCGTGGAACGCCACGCCTATGCCGCGGCGCACAAGCTGGATGCGGCCAAACACTGGATCACGCTGATGCCCGGCAGCCGGGTGAAGGAAGTTCGCTTGAACCTGCCGGGAATGCTGGAGTCGGCGGCGCAGTTTGGCCGGGCCTTTGAATTCCTGCTGCCGGTCGCTCCCACGCTCCACCGCGGCTTTTTCCAGGAACAGATCAGCCAGCCCGGTGTCACCCTGGTTCCCGAGTCGTTACCAGCGCTGTGGCATTCGCGGGCGGGCGTGATCGCAAGCGGCACCGCCACCGTCGAGGCGGCGATGATGGCCACCCCGTTCGTCATGGTGTACCGGGTCTCGGGGCTGACCTACAGGCTGGGAAAGCCGCGGATCAAGGTCCCTCGCTTTGCCATGGTGAACCTGATCGCCGGGGAAGAGGTTGTGCCAGAACTGGTACAGGACGATTTTACCGCCGCCAATGTGGCCGCCTCGTTGCATCGGATCATCCCGGACGGTGCGGCGCGCGATGCCATGCTGGAGGGTTTGGCCCGGGTCAAGGCCAGGCTGCGGGCGGGTGACGCGGTGGACGCACGGCCGCCCGCGGACCGGGCGGCGGAAGCGGTGCTGGAACTCGTGCACAAGACCTGACCGGTTGACGGGGAGGTCGCTTTCGACGGTCATACCCAGCATGGCGCGTGCAAAGCGAAGGCGTTACAACCGGCCGGGCGCGGGGGGCGAGGTCCAACCCTTGTCGTACCAGCATCTTTTGCGTCACAATCTTCATCATAGGAGTCAGGTGCGAATCGACAGGGAGTATGCTCTGAGATCACGTCGTCGTGGGAGCCGGGGTGCAGCTCTGGTCTCCACGCTTGTTCTCACCTTGCTGGCGGCGCTTTTCCCGCCGGCATGGGCTGCGGAAAAGCCCAAGCTGCGAGTTGATGACTACGAGATTAATGCGGAACTGAATCCACATTCCCACTCCATCAACGCCCGCGCCACGGTGAAGTTTACCGCCCTGGAAGACCTGAACGTCGCGACTTTCGAACTGAACAATGCGCTGCGCCTTACCAAGGTGCTGGATGCCAACAATAAGCCGCTCTCGGCGGAGCGAGTAAGCCAGGATTTCAGCGTGCGCGTTCCGCTTTCCACCACTCTGTCCAAGGACGGCAGCACAACCCTGACCTTCGAATACAACGGTGTCCTGAATTCGGCCGATGACAGTCCGGTGCAGGGCTTGAAGCTGGCCTCCATCGGAGATGACACCAGCTACCTGCTCTATGCCGCACGCTGGTTCCCCGTCAGCGGGTATGGCATCAATCGTTTCACGGCTACCATCAGCATTGCTTTGCCAGCCCACATGGTGGTGATTGGCAGCGGCAAAGAAACCGTCAGCGACACTTCCCTCAAGAAGGGCATGACAACTGGGCTGCCCACCAAGACTTTCAGTTTTGTGTCGGACCGGCCGAGTTTTCCGGGAACCATCATTGCCGGAGTTTTCCAGGAGACCAAGAGCGACGAAGCGGGCGTGGACCTGCACGTGTTCTTCAAGCCGGTACACCAGAAGCTGGCGGCGGAGTACGGCACGACCGCGCTGAAGGAGTTCACCTACTACGTCTCGACCTTCGGCCCGCTGCCCGCGCCCAGCCTGCGAGTGGTCGAACTCCCGGACGATACGGTTCCCACGGCCTGGGCTCCGGAAGTGGCGGCCATCGCCGGCCGTGCCGTTACCGACAGGATCAATTACCGCCTGCTTGCCAATGTCATTGCGCACCAGTGGTGGGGGGCCTCGGTCAGCCCCGCCAAGGTGGACGACTGGTGGATTAGCGACGGCTTCTCCCGCTACTCTGAAGCTATGTATGTGGAACAGGCAGCGGGCCCCCTGGGACTGGAGGAAGCGGTCAAGGATATGTCGGTGGGGGCGCTCTCCTACGACACGGTGCCGCTTTCCAGCGTGGGGAAGCTGGACCTGTTTTCCCCCGAGTTCCAGACACTGGTCACCGACAAGGGGGCGATGATCCTGCACATGCTGCGCTGGGTGGTGGGTGACGCCAATTATTACAAGCTCATGCGCACGTTCGCGACCCAGTATGCGGGCAAGTCCGCGACCATCGACGATTTTGAGAAGCTGGCCGAGCAGGCCTACGGGGACAAGCTGACCTGGTTCTTTACCCAATGGCTGGACTCGACCGGAGCGCCAGAATTCAAGACCAAGTACACGGTTTACCGGCTGGGCAACAACAAAGGCTTCCGGGTGGTGGGCGAAATCTCGCAGGACCTCGACCTGTTCCGCATGCCGGTCGAACTCAAGATCGATACCGACGGCAAGACCGAAGACAAACGGATCGACGTGGTCGGAACCAACTCGGCCTTCAGCGTGGAAACCTTCGGCAAGCCGCGGCGGATCGTGATCGATCCCGGGGACAAGGTGCTGAAGAACTCCAGCGAGCTGCGCATGCGCGCCGCCATCCAGCGGGGACAGGGACTGGTGGAGCAGAATGATTTTGCAGGAGCGCTCGGAGAATTCAACAAGGCGCTGGACATCAACCGGAACAGCTCACTGGCCCACTACCGCGTGGCCGAGGTGTTTTTCCTGCAACGTAACTATCAGGCCGCGGCCAATGCCTACCGCGAATGCCTCAATGGCGACGGTGACCCGCGCTGGACCGAGGTCTGGAGCTACATCCAACTGGGCAAGATTTTCGACATCACGGGGCAGCGCGAACGCGCCGTCAACTCGTACCGGCAGGCCCTCAACACCAACGACAACACCCAGGGAGCGCTGGAGGAAGCGCGCAAATATCTGCAAAAGCCCTACGAGCGGGAGAAAGCGGGATAGATCGGACTCGAGCTCTTAGATCCGAGGAGTCGACGAAACTCCGTCAGAAAAACCCCGGCTGGGGGCGGTGCCCGGATCTTCTTGCCGGCAAATGCGCAAGCGGGGTGAGGGCGCCCGCGCTACACTCGATCAGGGTTTCCCCATGAGCATGCCGTGCAATCGGGCTGGTTTCCCACGCCTCTTGGCTGCTGTTCTCCTGCTGGGGGTAGCGGCGGCCGCGCAGCAATCCGCCGGAACCGTCGATCCCGCCCGTTACCTGGACGAGATCAAAGCTCTTACCGCGCCTGCCATGGAGGGGCGCGGCGATGGCAGCAAAGGCCTCACCCGCGCCGCCGACCTGATTGAAAAACGCTTCCAGGAGCTGGGGCTGAAGCCGGCGGGAACCCAGTCCTATTTCCAGCCCTTCTCGCTGATCAGCGGAGCGAAGCTCGGAGGGCATAACCGCCTGGCGGTGGAGCAGGGAAGTCAGCAGAAGGGGCTGAAGCTCAAGCAGGACTTTGTGCCCTTCAGCTTTTCCTCCTCAGGCGCAGTGACGGCGCAGCTGGTTTTTGTAGGATACGGAGCCTCCGCTGAAGAATTCAATTACGACGACTACGCGGGCCTTGACGCGAAGGACAAGATCGTCGTCGTCCTCCGTTACGAACCTGAGGGATTTGCCGCCAAGAGCGGACATACGGGCCTGACCCGCCATGCGCAGCTGATCACCAAGGCGATTAACGCTCGCAATCACGGGGCTCGGGCGGTGGTGTTCGTTAACGGCAAGCTGGGAGACGGGGAAGAAGACCTGCTCACGCGCTTTGGCAGCCTAAGCGGGCCGGAGAATGCGGGCATTCTGCTGGTGCAGGTGAAGAACGCCGTGGCTGATGCCTGGCTCCGGGAGGCCGGAAAATCGCTGGCCGAGGTGCAGGAGGAGATCAACCGTTCGACCCAGCCGGCGTCGTTCGCACTTCCGGATACTCTTCGCCTTGCCCTCGATGTCGACATCGAGACCATGCGCACCACCGTGAACAATGTGCTGGCGTACCTGCCGGGCAAGACTGACGAGTATGTGATCCTTGGGGCACATTACGATCACCTCGGCCGGGGCAACGGCGACTCGCTGGCGCCATCCGAGATCGGGCAGATTCATCCCGGTGCGGACGACAACGCCTCCGGCACCGCCGGGGTGCTGGAGTTGGCTGGCCTGCTTGCGCCGAAGAAAGGACTGCTCGAGCGCGGCATCCTGTTCGCCTGCTTCGCCGGCGAAGAATTGGGACTGTTGGGCTCGGCGGCGTGGGTGAAGGAGCCCACGCTCCCCCTCGACAAAGCCGTGGCTATGATCAACATGGACATGATCGGCCGCATCCGGGAGAACCGGATTTACGTGGGCGGCGTGGGCACGGGAACGACCTTCAGGCCGGAACTCGAGCGCGTGCTCGAGAAGTCCGGCTTCAAGGTCGAGTACTCTGTGGGCGGGTACGCTGCCAGCGATCACACTTCGTTCGTGGCGAAGCGCATCCCTGTCCTGTTCTTCTTTTCCGGACTGCACAGCGATTACCACAAGCCCTCCGACACCTGGGACAAGATCAACTCGCAGAGCGCTGCCCAACTGCTGGATCTGATTGCCGACATCAGCCTGGATCTGGCTTCAGCCCGTGAGCGCCCCAGGTTCGTGGCCGTGGTTGAGGATAAGCCCCTGACCCCAAGCGGAGGCGGGGGCTACGGCCCATACTTCGGATCCATTCCGGACTTCGGACAGACGGAAAACGGGGTGCGGTTCTCTGACATAAGGCCGGGATCACCGGCCGCGAAGGCGGGTTTCAAGGCGGGGGACGTGCTCATCCAGTTCGGCGATCGGCCAATCAAGAACCTCTATGACTTTACTGATGCCCTCCGGCGCAGCAAGGTGGGCGATGTGGTCGACGTCACCGTCCTCCGCGACGGCAAGCCGGTCCGGGCACCGGTCAGGTTGGAGCAGAGAAAGTAGAACGGACCTCCCCCGGAATCTTTAAACCCTTCTTCAGACCGCCCCGCTTCGGGATCTCCACCCCAGAGGGCATGCATTACCTAATCTTCCTTCTTTGACCAGCTTGCAAGCGATAATCTGAGCAATCGTTGTTTGGTAGCGGCCCGGACGCACCGCTCGGGAAGCATGCAACTAATTTTCTCCTGCCGGCAACTAAGAAATTAGTTGACGAGGTTGTGGGCCGTCCGTCTAACCGATCGGCTGCTGAATTTTGCGGCCTGGCCTGACGTCTGAAGCTGATGCCAAAGAAGAGAGAGGAGCTCGTTCGTGCCGCCGAGGAAGTCTGACATCCTGACTGAAGCCGAGCTCCGGCTGATGGATGTGCTGTGGCAAAAGGAACGGGCTACGGTACAGCAGGTGCTGGACGCGCTGCCCAAGAGCCTGTCGTTGGCCTACAACTCGGTGCTGACGACGATCCGCATCCTGGAAAAGAAGGGCTATGTCCGCCACCTCAAGGAAGGGCGAGCTTTCGTGTATGTGCCGGTGGTCGAACGGCGGGACGCCACCCGCTCGGAGATTCGTCGGCTGGTGGCCCGCTTCTTTGAAGATTCCCATGACCTGTTGGTGCTCAACCTCCTAGAAGAACGCAATCTCGACGCCGAGGAATTGCAGCGCCTTCGGCAGCTGCTGGAGCAGAGTAAGGAGCAACCGTGACCGGCGCCGTTGATCTCCAAGTCCTGGCGCAGGCTCTAACCGGCCGCATGCTGGATTCGGTGGTGCTGGGGAGCGGCCTCGCGGTGTCGGCGGCAATCCTTCTCCGGGCCCTGGGGCGGAGGGACTCGAGCACCCGCTTTGCGGTGTGGTTCGCTGTTCTGATGACCATAGCCGCAATGCTGTGGTTCGATGGGCGCGGGGGCAGTGCGCTGCGCCCTGCGGTTCCTGCCATCACAGTGCCGGCTTCGTGGGCGCTGTACGCGCTCGGCGTATGGGTCGTCGGCGCCAGTGTCACGCTGGGACGCGTGGGTCTGAGCCTGTGGCAATTGCACAAGGTTCGGTCAAGCTGCCAAGTGGTCGCGGTCACGGATCCGCAGTTGCAGGAGACCGTGGCTTCATTTCAATCCGTGCGGCAGGTTCAGATCTGCACTTCGCCGCGGGTCGAGGTACCGACCGTCCTCGGATTGGTGAAGCCCGCGGTCGTATTGCCTGCCTGGACCATCACCGAGCTCTCGGCCGCGGAACTGCACACCGTGGTTCTGCACGAGCTTGCCCACCTCCGGCGTTGGGACGACTGGACGAACCTGGCACAGAAACTGGTGCGGGCGGTGCTGTTCTTCCATCCCGCGGTGTGGTGGATCGAGTCCCGGCTCAGCTTGGAGCGGGAGATGGCTTGCGACGACACGGTCTTGGCTCAGACCACCAATCGGCATGCATACGCGCAGTGCCTGGTGTCGGTAGCAGAAAAGAGCCTGCTGCAGAGGAGTTTGGCTCTGGCGCAAGCAGTCGTGGGGCGAGTCCGGGAGATGTCGGCGAGGATCACCCGGATTCTGGACACGAGCCGGCCCAATTCGACCAGGGTGGGGAAACCCGCCTTGGGGCTGGTTGCGGCACTCTCGATCATCTGCCTGATCTGCTCGCCGCGTGCCGACCGATTGGTGGGGTTCGCCCCAACGGGGGCAGTGCCGGTTCGAGGGGCCGTCGGTCCGGATGGGAGTGTCGATCCCGGCGCCGTCGCGGCCCCGGCCGTGCCGGCCGGTTGGAGGGTGCCATCCAGTGGCGCGGCCGCGCACCGTCGGTCGGCGCATAGATCTTCGGAGGCGACGCGCCTGGCCAGCCGCGGCGGCTTCCTCATGCCGGACTGTGTCCCTGCCAGCTATGTGCAGCCGACCGAAACCGTCGTGCTTGTGGTGGAAGGCCAACGGGTCGACGCCTGTGGCTCTGTGGTGTGGAGCGTTCGCGTGGTCCGATACGGGATTTACCAGCCGCGTGTAAACCAACACGATCAGCCAGTTCCCCGAAAGACTTAAAGCGGAAACTTGAGGAAAGAGGGACCCGGGCCTCGTGAGTAAAACTAAATAATTAGTTTCAGAAAAGGAGAATCGGACAATGAGATGGTTCAGTAAGCAATGGTTCCATGAAAAGTGGAAAACGCGCGTGACGTTGCCTCTGGCTGCGCCCTTGATTGCCGCCGCCATAATCGCGTCGTTGACCGTGTTTGAAGTCGCAAGACCTGCGCTGGCGACGGCGGGTGCACCGACTCCCGCTCCGGCTGCGGCGCCGCTCGATGTCAACAGCATCAGCGCTCTGCTGTCCCTCGATCAGGCCATGGAAACACTGGCCGCTCGGGTTACGCCGGCGGTAGTGAACGTCGCCGTGACCTCCAAGGTCAAGGCGTCGCAAGCGGAACTGCCCGATGACATGCGGCCATTCTTTGGGCCAGACTCCGGCCCCAACTTCGGCCCAAACTTCCGTCGTTTTGCGCGCCCCCAGCCTCAGGTAGAGCATGGGATTGGCAGCGGGGTGATCATTTCCCCCGATGGCTACATCGTGACCAATAACCACGTGGTGGAAGGCGCGGAGGAGATCCGCGTGACCATGCATGACAAGCGGATTCTCAAGGCCACGCTGGTCGGCGCTGACCCGTTGACCGATCTTGCCGTGATCAAGATCGATGGCACCAATCTGCCCAGCGTCCCCTGGGGCGATTCCAAGGAATTGCGTCCGGGACAGACGGTGCTGGCCTTCGGCAACCCCTTCGGTTTCCGTTTCACCGTCACCCGCGGGATCGTCAGCGCGCTGAATCGGCCCAACCCGTATTCGGACGACGCGCGCAAGCCCGGGGAATTCATCCAGACCGATGCGGCCATTAACCAAGGCAACTCGGGCGGTCCGCTAGTGGATGCACGCGGAGAAGTGGTGGGTATCAATACCTTCCTGATATCACCCTCGGGAGCGTTCTCGGGAATGGGCTTCGCCATTCCGGCGCAGATTGCAGAGCCCACCGTCAAGACCCTGATCCAGTACGGCAAAGTAAGCCACGGCTACATGGGAATCGGGATCACGGATGTAACGCCGGAGAATGCCAAGTTTTTCGACGCCACGCACACCACCGGAGCCGTTATCACCCAGGTTGAACCCGACTCGCCCGCGGCTAGGGCCGGCCTGAAGGTGGGCGACGTCATCACGGGCGTGGACCAGAAGAGTGTCAGTGGTGCGGGAGAACTCCAGGCCGAAGTCGGACTGAAAAAACCGGGGACCAGCCTCAAACTGGACGTCATGCGGGACGGCAAGAGTATGACTATCCCCGTCACCCTGGGAGCGATGGGGGCCAACGGCCAGGAGAATGAGACCGCAGACGAGGGCAAGGGCAAACCCCGCTGGGGTCTCGCCATGGAAGACTTGACTCCGGACGTGCGCCAGCAATTACAGGCCCCGGGCAACATCAAGGGAGCGGTGATCGACCAGGTCCGGCCCGGCAGCGCCGCCGACGACGCCGGACTGCAAGCCGGAGATGTGATTGTAGGAGTCAATCGCAAGCCGGTAACCAATGCTTCGGAGGCAAAGCAGGCCTTAGCCAGCGTGCCGAGGGGCCAGGACGTTCTGGTCCTGGTGTGGTCAAACGGCGGCAGCACGTTCCGCGTGCTGCACGCTCCGGAGGGCGCATAACCCTGAGGCGTGTGCTGCGCGGCGAAGCCTCACGGGGCCAACCCGCGCAGCCCACCCCTGGGCCTTGGGCAGGGCCTCACGGGTTCAAACCTTTCGGCTGCAGATTTGACGGCGAGGACCGTTAGTGGCATTTCCTGCCTGCCTCTGGGGCCGGTTCACCGCGCTTGCTCGCCGGCAAACTTGCGGGGTTCACGAACCGCGCTTGCCCGTAGCCTGTGGTACGACTGCAGGCACAGGCGTGCCGTTTCGAGTTCAGGAAACCGGCTGCCTTCCTGTTCGATGAGGTAGTATTCGATTCCCCCGACACTCTCGGCCGCAGCGAAGATGTTCTTCCAGTCAGCTGAGCCCTCTGCGAACAGCACGCTGTATCCTCGGGCGGGGTCAGGGGACCAATCTTTGCAGTGAATGGAGTGAATGCGACCGGGATTCTGCCGGATCCACTCGACCGGATCCGAGCCTGCCTCTAGGCACGTGCCCACATCCAGTTGCAACATGACGTTGGGCATGGTCTCCTTGGCCAGCACTTCCATCGGACGCTTGCCTTCGACCAACTGGAACTCCACCTGATGATTGTGATAGCCAACTTTCAGATTCGCCGGGGCAAGCTTTTCGGCCGCGGCGTTGAGGGAGTCCGCCACGGACTTCCATCCGTCCAGACTGGTCTGCGGGAGAGAGCTTGCCTGCACCACGTATTTGCTCCCCAGAATGAGGTTCAGATCGCGTGCCCGTGGGAGCTTCTCGGGCCCTAGGTAAGAGGCATCGTTGTGGGTCGAATTGCAGTGAAGGCCGAGGTCGTCGAGCAGTTGGCGCATTTGCTTAGCCTCAGCGTCGGTCCACTCATAGTAAGGCGCGTAAAACTCCACGACCGTGTACCCCATAGAGGCAACGGCGCGCACCGTGCTCTCCGGATCCCGCTTCAGTTCGTCGCGAACCGAGTAGAGTTCCAGGCCAACCGGTATCGAGCTCGCCGCTCGCGCTGTGAAGGCCCAGGGCAGCGCCGCCGACAGAGCAAGAAAACTGCGTCGGGAAAGAAGGGTCGGTCGCATGGCGGAGGCTCCCGGGAAATAGGCGGAACCGGCGGGCGGGTTTCGAGCCACGCGGAAATCCTACTCCGTTCTGAGGCTGAACCCAAGAAATTCGCGCCCTTGGGCCAGGTTTCCCGTGTCGCCCAGAGACTCAGTGTTCGAAGTTGCGCCAGCGGCGGCCGTCGTGCTCGAGCAGGGCGTCAGCTTCCTTCGGACCCCAGGTTCCCGCGGCGTAATTTGGGAAGCTACGGGGAGGCAGGGCCTCCCACACGTCCAGGACCGGGCTCACGATACTCCAGCCGGCTTCCACCATGTCGGCGCGCTGAAACAGCGTGGCATCGCCAACCATGCAATCATGCAGCAGGCGTTCATAGCCGGTGCTGGGTTGCTTGCCGAAGTAGTTGGCGTATTCGAAATCCATGTCCACCGGTCCCAGACGCATGATGGGACCCGGGACCTTGGCGGCGAAGCGCAGGGAAATCCCTTCTTCCGGCTGAATGTGCAGCACGAGCTGATTGGGTAGAAGGGTGTCGACGGCGGTGTCGCGGAACAGCACGAAGGGCGCGCGGCGGAACTGGATCACGATGTGGGTGCTGCGGACTGACAGGCACTTGCCGGTACGGATGTAAAAAGGCACGCCGGCCCAGCGCCAGTTATCCACCTGCAGCTTCATGGCGACATAGGTTTCGGTACGGGAATCGGGGGCAACGGCCTTTTCCGAGCGGTAGGCGGGAACGCGCTGGCCATCAATCTCCCCTGCGCCGTACTGGCCGCGCACGGTGCGGCTCAGAACGTCCTCGGAACTCAGCGGCTGGATCGCGTGCAGAACCTTGGCCTGCTCGTCGCGCACCGCATCCGCTTCGAAAGAGATGGGTGGCTCCATGGCGGTGAGGCTCACGAGTTGCATGATGTGGTTGGGTACCATGTCGCGCAGCGCGCCGGCGTGGTCGTAGTATCCGCCGCGCTGTTCCACACCCACGGTCTCGGCCACGGAAATCTGCACATGATCAATGTAGCGGCGGTTCCAGATGGGTTCAAAGATCCCGTTGGCAAAGCGGAAGGCCAAGATGTTCTGCACGGTTTCTTTGCCCAGGTAGTGATCGATGCGGTAGATCTGCCTTTCGGTGACCACCTTCAGGAGTTGCCGGTTGAGAGCCTGGGCGGATTCGAGGTCGCGGCCGAAAGGCTTCTCGATAATTACCCGGCGCCAGCGGTCGTTTTCCTCGGTCATGAGGCCGACGGCCGCGAGTTGCTCCACCACAGGAGCGAAGAAGTCCGGCGCGGTAGCCAGGTAGTAGAAGCTGTTGCCGTGAGTGGAATACTCCTGGTCGAGTTTCTGGAACAGATCCTTGAGTTGCGGGAAAAGCTTTGCGTCGCCGAACTCACCCTTCATATAAACCATGCGCTGCTGCAACCATTCCCGCACGTCGGAGGCAATCTCTTCTCCGGCGAACTGCTGGAGATCGGGGATGACTTTCCCCTGAAAATCCTCGGTGGTAAGCGGATCGCGGGCCACGCCGACTACGGCGAACTGGCGTGACAGCAGATGTTGTTTGGCAAGGTTGTATATCGCGGGAATGAGCTTGCGGCGGGTGAGGTCCCCGGAGGCCCCGAAGATGACCATGACGCAGGGATCGCCGGGCCGGCCTACACCCTCGCTGTTGACGTCCGCCATCGCCTGAGACATGAAGGAATCTCCCCAGAGAACTTTAAAAGTGTAGCAAGGCAAGCCGGGTTGTGTTGGTTGGAACCCTGGATAACGCTGGATAACGTTGACCAACCGAACTCCCACGCTGGAGTTGTCTTGTCTGGCCTCAGGGGCTGTGATACCAAGGGAACCATCTGGAAACGGATGGTGCGAACCGGTGCGGATGGGGTATCCCGTCTTACGAAGGTCTCGATGATGGGTTTGGCCCCCCGTTCTTGCCAGCCGGTTCGTGGCGGCTTCGTTCCTCCCTGCACCGCAGAGGGCGGGTCCCGGATTCGCACGGGTGCGATGGTCTCCCGATGGACGAGTGGCGGCGATAATTCATGACTCTGCGGAGCCGACTGACGTTCGCCCTGATGCTGCTGGCCATTCTGATCACCATCAGCGTAGCCGGATACCGGCTCTTGGGCGGGCCGTCGGTGACCTTCCTGCAAGCACTCTACATGGCGGTTATCACCGTCGCAGGTGTGGGCTACGGGGAGATCGTCGACACCAGCCACAATCCTGCTCTTCGGGCCTTCAATATCGGGATCGTCTTGTTTGGGGTCGCGATCACAGTCTACGTGTTCTCGGTGGTGGCCGCTTTCCTGGTGGAGGTCGAGGTCTCAAACCCGTTCTGGAGGCAGCGCATGCAGAAGCGCATTAGCGAGCTCGAGGGCCATTTCATCGTCTGCGGACTGGGCAACACCGGCCGGCACGCCGCTCGAGAGTTCGAGAAAACCGGCACACCGTACGTCGTAGTGGACATCTCCGAAGACCAGCTCAAGAGCGTCGGCGACGCCCAGCGCAACATTCTGCATGACCTGCTCTATGTGGTGGGAGACGCTACGCTGGAAGATGTTCTCGAGAAAGCCGGGCTCACGAAAGCACGGGGCCTGATCGCGGCTCTGCCGCATGACAAGGACAACCTGGTGATCACGGTCGTGGTGCATCAGAGGTGCCCGCAGATGCGCATCGTCTCCCGATCGGAGGATCCCAAGTTTGCCCAGCGCATGATGCGAGCCGGCGCCCACTCCACGGTTTCGCCCAGCGGCATCGGCGGCCTCCGCATGGCCACCGAACTGATCCGTCCGCATGTGGTCGGGCTCCTCGACCAGATGTTGAAAGAACAGGACGCGACCGTGCGAGTGGACGAGATCGAATTGGTCGGCATCGGTCCCTGGGCGGGAAAGACGCTGCAAGCACTTAATCTGAAACAGCGTTACAACCTGCTGGTGCTCGGATTAAAGAGCAGCGGCGGAGCCAACGCCTGGGAGCTGCGGATCAACCCTCCCGACCAGGAGGTGGTTCCAGAGAAGGGCTTTCTGATCGTCATGGGCGATTTGAAAGACGTGAAGCGTGCGCGACAGGATGCCAACGTCGCCTAGGAGCATCACCGGGCGGGTTGCCTGGAGAATCGGAGAGATTTCAGGACAGCCCGCAGAATTCAGGAAAACAAAACCCTTCAACCAGGGTTTAGCCTCGCAAGAGGGGGCGTCGCACGGAGCCGGCGCCGGAGGAGACCGGGAAATGAAACTTCGCAGTGTAATTGGATTCGGACTGCTGCTCGTGGCGATGCTGGCGCCGCTGACCCAAACAGCTGAGGCGCAGGATCAGGATCCTCCTACCCGTGTGGCACGGCTGAACTACCTGAGCGGCTCGGTGTCGTTGCAGCCGGGTGGCGAGGGGGACTGGGTCACCCCGGCTCAGAACCGCCCGCTAACCACCGGAGACAATCTGTGGGCCGACAAGGATTCGCGGGCCGAGTTGCATATCGGTTCCACTGCTCTCCGTATGGGCTCAGAAACCAGTGTGACCTTCCTGGATGTCGACGACCGCACGACCCAGATTCGGCTTTCCCTGGGTTCCCTCATGGTCACCGTGCGGCACTTGGACGACGAGGATGTCTTCGAAATGGACACGCCCAACCTGGCCTTTACCGTGCAGCGCACGGGTACGTACCGAGTCGACGTGAACAGCGACGGGAACCAGACCCTCGTGACCGCGTGGCAAGGCCGGGGTCAGGTTACCGGCGGCGGCTCAACCTTCGTGGTAGTGGCCGGACAGCAGGCGAGTTTTGCCGGCACCGATCAACTCGATCACGAGATCGCGCAGATTCCAGCCGAGGATGACCTGGAGCGCTGGGCCTTCGACCGTGACCTGAAGGACGAGCGAGCCGACACCCGTAACTATATCTCCGACGAGATGACGGGATACGAAGACCTCGATGACTACGGCAGTTGGACGTATGCCGCCGGCTACGGGACGGTTTGGATTCCGCGGGGAATCGCGCCGGGATGGGCGCCCTACCGCTTCGGACATTGGATATGGCTTGCTCCTTGGGGCTGGACCTGGGTCGAGGATGAAGCGTGGGGCTTTGCGCCCTTTCACTATGGGCGTTGGGCGTTTGTCGAAAGCGGTTGGTGCTGGGTGCCGGGGCCGGTGGTGGTGCGCCCGGTCTACGCGCCCGCCTTCGTCGCCTTTGTCGGCCTGGGCGAGGGCGTCCACCTGGGCTTCTCCCTCGGGGGACCGGGCGTGGCCTGGTTTCCCCTGGCGCCGGGGGAGGTCTACCTGCCCTACTATCGGGTGAGCCGGGAATACGTGAACGTGGTGAACGTTACCAACACCCGGGTCAACGTCACGCAGGTGACGAATGTTTACAACACCTACATCACGAATAACACCACCCGGATCACGTATGTGAACCAGCGCCTCGGCGGCGCCGTGACCGCCGTATCGCGGGACACCTTCGTCAATGCCCGGCCCGTCGCCCGCAACCTGGTACAAGTGGACGCCAGGCAGATGGCGGAAGCACCGGTGATGCATGAATCCCCCATGCAGCCGGGCAAGGGCAGCCTGGGCATGGCTCCGGCGCGGGTGCGACCTCCCGAGGGAGTGCTGAGCCGGCGCGTGGTGGCAACCCGCAACCCCCCACCGCCGCACTCGCCGTTTGTCACGCGGGAAGGTGCGAGTGTACAGGTTCCTAATCCACGACCTGCCGAGACTCCGGCGCACGACAACGCGGGCTCGCAGGCGGCGCCGTCAGCCATGGGTGTCCATAGCGAAGAACCTCGCCCCGCTCCCCGCCCAGCGGAGTCGACTCATCCGAGCGAACTGCCGGCTCGCGAGGAGATTCCCGCTGGCGAAGGACGTTCTGTTCCCAGGCCGTCCACACCGCCTGGTCGCAGTTGGCAGGCTCCTCACCCGCTGGTCAAACCGGCCCCAGCGGTACAGCCCGGGCCGGAACATCAACAGAACGAACAGACGAAGTTCCGGAACTGGGAGCAACAGCGTCCGAAGTCGAGTCCTCCATCTAGGCCGCCGGCCGCAGAACCCAAGAACCAGAAGCCGAGATGAAGGTGGTGCAGGAATCAGCCTCGCCTATGCGTTCTGGTCAGGATCGGCAAGCGCCAAAGGGCCATGAGCTGATTCTCACAATCTTTTTACACACGACCGACATGGGTATGACACCGTCTCCTCCCTCCCGCCGCTAATCTTCCCCTGTCTGCGCTGCGAGCCTCGCGGCAAACGCAGCCAGGAGGAGTTATGACGACGAGGCAAGTGCTTGTTGGCTTAATGGTGTTGACTCTCGTGATGTGCGGCCTGGAGAGCATTCGGGCAGCTTCCCCTGCACCGGGCGCTGCTTCCATTGCCGGCCGCGTGACGTTGGATGGCCCCGCTCCCAGGCTGGCGCCGCTTCGCATGAGTTCCGATCCGGCCTGCGCCAAGATGCATCCCGCCCCGGCAACGAATGAAGACATTTTGGCGTCCGGCGATGGCGGCTTGCAGAACGTGCTGGTCTTCGTTTCAGAGGGTCTTACCGGCCGCAGCTTTGAGATACCTCAGGAACCGGCAGTGTTAGAGCAGAAGGGCTGCATGTATGGTCCTCACCTACTTGCCATGCAAGCAAACCAGAAGCTGGAAATCGTGAATCACGACAGTACGACGCACAACATCCATCCCTTGCCGGCAAACAACCGGGAATGGAACAAGGCGGAGGTGCCGGGCGCCGAGGTGGAGGAAACCTTCTCACGGGAAGAGATCGCAATTCCGGTGAAATGCAACCTGCACCCATGGATGCGCGGCTATATCGCGGTATTGAAGCACCCTTATTTCGCGGTCACCAGCGCAGACGGAAGCTTCCGCCTGCCGGACCTCGCTCCCGGCGAGTACACGATTGAAGCATGGCACGAAAAATTGGGCACGGCGACCAAGAAGATCACGGTCGCCCCGGGGCAAGCTCAGAGGCTGGAACTCGTGTTCCATGCTCACGGCGGGTAGTCCGACAACTTTGATTTCCCGGCGCACGGCCGGTGAATGCGGAAGGCCCTCACAGCTTGCATAGCGGATTGCTTCGCCGGTTGGAATGGTCTGCACTCAGCGGCCAGCAGCGCTTCTTCGCCTTTTCGGTGTCACCCGAAGTTTCTTGGACCCGGACTCTCCGCCCGGCCCGCTGTGCGCGCTTCCGTTCTTGAAGCTTCTTAGTCAGCTCGGCGAGCATTTAAGTCGCTCTGCGGTTCACCAGGGTTACCCTGGGGCATGGGCCAGGCTGGCCAGCGCCTGGCCGAGATCGGCGATCAGGTCCTCTGCCTCCTCAATGCCGACCGAGTAGCGGATTAACGCCTCGGGGATCCCGCTGACGGCGCGCTCTTCGGGCGTGGATTCGACATGGCTCGTGGTGGCGGGCGGCCCGGCAACGGTCTCTACCGCACCCAGATTCGCAGCCAGGTGCGCATAGCGTAGCCTGGGGAGAAACGATTTCACTGTCTCAAAGCCACCCTGGAGCGCGAAGCTGAGCACTCCACCGAAGCCGGACATCTGACGCCGTGCGATGGCGTGATTCTGGTGGGCGGCCAGCCCCGGGTAGAAGACCTTGGCCACGCCCGGGCACGATTCGAGGAAGCGCGCAATCCGCAGCGCGCTTTCGTTTTGTTGGCGAATGCGCAGGTGGAGCGTCTTGATTCCACGCAGCAGCAGATAGGCCGACATCGGTTCCAGGCAGGCGCCGTTGATTTCGCGGAAATGATAAATGCGGTTCACCAGGTCTCTGGGCCCGCAGACCACGCCCCCAAGGGCGTCTGCGTGTCCGCCCAGGAACTTGGTCGCGCTGTGCACCACCAGGTCGGCGCCGAGTTCGAGGGGGCGCTGATTGATGGGAGTCGCGAACGTGTTATCCACCACCACCAGCGCACCTTGACGATGGGCTGCCGCGGCCAGCCGGCGGATGTCCACGATCTTGAGGGTCGGATTCGTGGGTGTTTCCAGGTGGAGCAGTTTCGAGCCCCGTGCGAGGGCAGCCTCGATCGCCTCGTGGTCCGCCGTAGCACAAAGCGATACTTCGATCTGGAAGCGAGGCAGGAATTCGACAAACAGCTTGTTGGTTCCCCCGTACGTGTCCTGGATCGAGACCACGCGGTCCCCGGGAGAGAGGAGCGTAAAGAAGGTGTTGCTAATGGCTGCCATGCCGCTGGCGAAGCTGGTGGCCGCCTCCGCACCCTCGAGCTCTCTCACCTTTTCTTCCAATGCGGCCACCGTCGGGTTGGTGTTGCGGCCGTAGATATAGCCGGCTGTCTGACCGGTCGCGACCGCCATCCAATCTTCGACCGTCTTGTAACCGAACGAGACGCTCAGCGCCACCGGGACTTGGGTGGCGCCCAGCCAGTGCTCGCCACGCTCCCCGGCCCAGACCGCACGCGTTCCCAGGCCCGCACCATCCTTCGCTTCAGCGTTGTGCCTGGAGGTCTGATCGGTCATGCAATTCGCCTCACGATAGGACAGATGTGCCCGGGAGCTAGGCTGGGCCAGGGCCGAATTGTAAGAGACTTGTTAACACACTGTGATTTTGTTGTCACCAATCTGTTATGCCGGCGTCTAACGGTGTAGGGTAGGGCATAGAAACACTGTTTCTCGGGGCTGCCCGCTCGCATCTCCCAAGGAGTTCAGATTTGCCACTTCCGATGGGTACGACTGCCTCCGCAGGAACGATTGGAGCCAGGGAGCGGATTCTGGTAATCGAGGATGACCGTGCGGTCCAGAAAGCACTGAAGCGGCTTTTCGAGGGCGAGGGCTTCGTGGTCGAGGTGTCCCCCAGCGGCACGGCGGGCTTGGAGGCGTTTGAGTCCATGCAACCTTCTGCCCTGGTGCTTGATCTGCGATTGCCCGGGCTTTCGGGGCAGGACGTCTGCCGGGAGGTCAAGCAGCGCTTCCCGGGGCTGCCCATCGTTGTGCTGAGCGCGAAGTCGGATGTGATGGATAAGGTTCTGCTGCTGGAGATGGGGGCCGATGACTACGTCACCAAGCCCTTCAGTCCCCGCGAACTGCTGGCACGGGTTCGCTCGGCCATGCGCCGCTCGGTTCGGGCGGTTCCGACTGAGGTGTCGGGGTTTGACGACGTGAGAGTTGACTTCTCCAAGATGGAGTTGACCCGGGGCGGCGAGAGCGTTCCCCTGACCCCGCAGGAGTTCAAGATTCTGAAGTTCATGTTCCAGAATCCGGAACGAGTCATCTCCCGCGAGGAGCTGCTGAACACCGTGTGGGGTTACCAGAACTATCCCACGACGCGCACCGTGGACAACCACATCCTCAAGTTGCGGCAGAAGCTCGAGAAAGATCCGCGAAACCCCGTGCATTTCCGCACGGTCCACAGCGCGGGTTACAAGTTCGTGCCTTAGTTGGCGAGTTCTCCGGCCAGAACTCAGTGGGTCGAAAACGCATGGTTCACCTCCGCTTGCGAACCAAGTTCCTGCTCTCCATGCTGCTGGTTTCCGCTGGCCTGACCTGCACCACCCTGCTGCTGGTGCGCCACAGCGTGGAGGGACGGGTGCGCCAGGAGATTTTCCACGACCTCGATAATTCCGTGGCCAGCTTCCAGAATTTCCAGAGGCTGCGCGCCCTCACCCTCTCGCGCTCGGCGCAGCTGCTGGCGGATTTGCCCGACATTCGCGCGCTGATGACCTCGCACGATGCCGCCACCATCCAGGACGCGTCCCAGCACCTCTGGCAGCTGGCCGGCAATGACCTATTCCTGCTGGCCGATCCAGTCGGCAAGGTGATGGCTCTACACGGTGTGCCTCCTGAATTTACCGCCCACACCGCCCAGGAACTCCTGCCCCGGGCCCTGGCCGACGACCAGTCCCCGCAGTGGTGGTATGGCGCCGGCCATCTCTACGAGGTTTTTCTCCAGCCCATTTATTTCGGGCGAGCCGCGGAAAACCATGTCCTCGGTTACCTGGCGCTGGGCTATGAGATCGATGACCGGGTGGCGCAGGAGGTGCGGCGGGTGTCTGCCAGCCAGGTTGCCTTCCGCTACGGCGACTCAATCGTGCGCAGCACCCTGAACCCGTCCCAGGAGACGGAGTTACTGCGGCAGACCCGGAATGCCCGGCCCGAAGCTGGACGAGATCCCGATCAGATCCAGCTGGGGGAGGAGCGCTTTCTTACTACCTCGGTCGAGTTGGCCCCGGGCGCTACCCCCGCCGTCCGCCTCAGTGTGCTGAAGTCCCTTGATCAGGCCACCGCGTTTCTGAGCCGACTCAACCAGTTGCTCCTCGCCTTCGGCCTGGCGGCGGTGCTGGCCGGCAGCGGGCTGGTGTTTCTGATCTCCCACACCTTCACCCGGCCGCTCGGGAACCTGGTCGCCGGGGTCCGCGCCCTTGAGCATGGCGACTTCGCTTATCCCCTCGAGGCTCGGGGTGGGGACGAGGTGGCCGAGGTCACTGGAGCGTTCGACCGCATGCGGACGAGCCTGCAGACCACCCAGGCGGAACTGCTCGATGCCGAACGCCTGGCCACCATCGGACGCATGGCCAGTTCCATCTCGCATGACCTGCGCCACTCGCTCGCGGCCATCATTGCCAATGCGGAATTCCTCTGTGAAACCAACCTGACCCCGGCGCAGCGGGAAGAACTGTATGGGGAAATTCGAATTGCCGTGAACCAGATGACCGAACTTATCGAATCACTCCTGGAATTCTCCCGCACGCGAGAGTCCCTCAGGCCGAGCCTGTGTGACCTTCGCGATGCCGTGGAACGGGCCATCCAGAACGTAAGGGCCCACCCCGAATACCATGGCATCAAAATTACGGTCTCCTGCGAGTGCGCCAGTGTGGGTTGGTTCGACGCCCGAAAGCTGGAGCGCGCCTTTCAGAACTTGTTGCTCAACGCCTGTGAAGCGGTTGCCGATGAGACCGGGCAAATTCAACTGACCATCCGCCGCGCAGGTGAAGGACTGGAGATTCTTATCGCGGATAACGGTCCCGGCATCGCCGAAAGCGTGCGCGACCGGCTTTTTGACCCTTTTGTCAGCTACGGCAAGGAAAATGGGACCGGCATGGGACTCACCGTCGTACAGAAAATCTTGCAGGATCACGGGGGCGATATCGTGGTCGAGCGCAGTTCTCCCCAAGGTACTGTGTTCAAGCTGCATCTGCCCCTGAAGTTGGCCTCCGCAAGGGTTGCCTATTCGTCCTGAGGAGGCATTGATTTGAGCCCGGGCCCCCGGCACTAGTTCCGTCCAGAAGACCAGGAAGAGTTTCAAACCCAGGCGGACTGCCTTTGCAAGGAGGAAGTATGGGTCCCAGCCGTCGTTACGCTTCGCCGCGTGTCGCCCTCCTCATGATCTCGATCGGGTGGGCCGTGCCCGGCATGACACAGACCGCGTTGCCGCCGTCTGAGGCAACTGAGCTCAGCGACTCCCTTCACGAACTGAAAGAGCAAGTTCGCGAACTGCAGTCCGCGGTAATCGAGATCCGTTCCGAAGCAGCCGAGTATCGTGCCGAAGCCCAGGTGTTGCGCCGGGAACTCGATGACACGCGCGCCCAACTCCAGCTTCAAGAGCGGGGGGCGGAGGAGAAGGCTTCTGCCCAGGGTGCGCCCCGCGAACCCAACTCCTCGAATTCCGGCTCCCCGGGAGAGGACACCCGGCAGGCGGATCACATGGCAAAACTGGAGGAAGAGTTCCAGCTTCTCAGCGGCAAAGTGGACGAACAATATCAGACCAAGGTGGAGAGTGCCTCCAAGTATCGGGTCCGGCTCTCCGGCATTGTGCTGTTTAATCTTTTCAGCAACCACGGTCGGGTCGACAACCTGGATATTCCCTCGCTGGCGTATCCGGTGCCGGAAGGAACGTCCGATACCAGCTTTGGTGCTACGCTCCGCCAGTCTCAGGTTGGATTGGAGGTGTTTGGCCCCTATCTGGCTGGAGCCCGAAGCAGTGCAGACGTCCAGTTCGACTTTGCCGGCGGATTCCCCACCACCCTGAATGGAGTGAACACGGGAATTGTGCGCCTGCGGACCGCAACCGCTCGCATGGACTGGGCTCGCACCTCGATTGTGGCCGGACAGGATGGTCTGTTCTTCTCGCCCCTGACCCCGACTTCCTTTGCCTCGCTGGCCACGCCTGCCTTTTCCTACGCCGGCAACCTATGGGGTTGGACGCCGCAAGTGCGTGTCGAACACCGCTTCCTGCAGTCGGAAAATTCCCGGCTGGTGGTCGAGGGCGGGATCTTCGATTCGCTCAGCGGTGAGCCGCCGCCCTATGAGGATTACCGGCAGGCGCAAGCTGGCGAAGCCTCCGGCCAGCCCGCTTATGCCAGCCGCGTCGCCTGGAGCGGCACGATCTTCGGACAGCCCTTGACCCTGGGAGCCGGCGGCTACTACGGCCTGCAGAATTACGGATTCGGACGCAAAGTTGACGGGTGGGCAGCCACCACCGACTGGAATTTGCCGCTGGGGCGGAGCTTTTCCCTGGATGGAGAGTTCTACCGCGGCCGGGCCGTAGGCGGCCTGGGCGGCGGCATCGGCCGTAGCGTGCTGTTCAGCGGCATGCCCACCAGCCCCACGAGCGCGATTCAACCGCTGGATTCACTGGGAGGATGGACGCAGCTGAAGTTCCGTCCTGCCGCCAAAGTGGAGCTTAATGCCGCCTTCGGGCAGGACAACCCCTACGCCCAGGATTTGCGGACTTTCCCCCATGGTTACGCCTACCTCAATCCGGGTCTCGCACGGAACCAGGCATGGATGGCCAATGTGATATTCCGCCCCCGCTCCGATTTGTTGCTATCTGCCGAGTATCGTCATCTAAAGACGTATGTCATCACCAACGACCGTTACAGCGCCGACCACGTCAATCTGATGATGGGAGTACTGTTTTGAGAGGGGAGTTCAATCACGGCGGGTTGGGCAACCGAATCTTCGGAGGACTGTGGGTCAGCGGCGTGTTCGCCGCCCTCCTCTGCCCGATTGCCCTGGCCCAGGTGCGCACCGTGACCGGGCGCGTGGAGTACACCCCCGTGTCGAAGAAAACCAGAGACCGTCCGGCTCTTGCCAGCACCGTGGTGTGGCTGACTCCGGTCGCCGACGCGTACACCGAACTGACGCGGGCAACGCCGTCACCCGCTGTACACTTTCAACTGGTGCAGAGAAACAAGCGATTTGAGCCTCCCCTGCTGGTGGTTCCGGTCGGCACAGCTGTGGAATTTCCCAATCGTGACCCGTTTTTCCACAATGTCTTCTCGCTGTTCGAGGGAAGACGCTTTGACCTCGGTCTCTATGAGGCGGGATCGACGCGCACGGTCCACTTCGATCGTCCCGGGATCAGCTATATCTTCTGCAACATTCATCCCGAGATGAGTTCCGTCGTCATCGCGCTCAACACTCGCCTCTATGCGCTGGCGGACTCGGCTGGCCGCATCAGTATTGCTTCCGTGCCCACAGGGCGCTACCTGCTACATGTGTGGAGTGAGCATGCCCTGCCCGATAGCATGGAAGCCCTCACTCGAGAAGTCACAATAGGCGCCGATTCCACTTCGCTGGGCACGCTCCGGCTGGCACAAAAACCCGATCCCACCCAGGCTCACAAGAACAAGTACGGGCAGGATTATGAGCCTCCGGCGCCCTCGAACCCGGCTTACCCGCAGCCGTGAGCGTGTTCTCCCCATGCCGCGTCTAGCGAGGCAGCGCCTTGCCGAGTGTCTGTCCCCGAGCTGAGCCGATCCGGCACCAGGGAAATTTGCTAACAAGCAAATTGCCGAAAGTTGACAACTCTGTGACAAATGGGGAGGAGGATGGCAACTACCTTGTGTCCCGTACCCAGGTTCGGCCCCAAATGGGGTGGCGAAAAACTCCCCCAATTCAATCCAGCAGAGGTGCCTATATGTGGACTTCAGTTCTCCGCCGTGCTGTTATGGTTGCCACCGCGTTTGCCCTGCTGACGCAGCTCTCAGCCGTGGCGCAGCATTACCTCCGCACTGACCTCACCACCGACGTTCAAGCCGTGTCGCCCTCGGCCCCCAACGTCGACCCCAACCTCGTAAATTCCTGGGGCCTGGCCCGTGCTTCCGGCAGCCCCTGGTGGATCGCTGACAACGGAACCGGACTAACCACCCTGTATAACGCGGCCGGAGTCCCCCAGACATTGGTCGTAACCATTCCCACTCCCGACGGCACCGGTACTGCGGCGCCCACCGGGGCGGTGTTCAATGAAACTTCGGCTTTCAATGTCGCGCCCATGAAGCCGGCGGTCTTCCTCTTTGTCACCGAAGACGGAACCATCTCCGGCTGGAACCCCGGTGTAAACCTGACCAAGGCTGTGCTGCTCGTCAATCGCGCGGGCAAGGCGATTTACAAAGGTTGCGCCATAGGGCAGACCAAGCATGGACCGCGCTTCTATGCCACAAACTTCGTATCCGGTCGAGTTGAGATCTTCGATGACAATCTGAAACGCTTGCACGCGGACGATGACGCCTTCCGGTACCCGGGTCTAGGACGCGACTGGTCCCCCTTCAACATTCAGAATGTGGGAGGCAGCCTGGTTGTGACCTTCGCCCATCGCGCCCCCGGCAGTGAGGATGAGGATCACGGTACCGGTCTCGGCCGTGTCGGGGTGTATGACCTGCATGGGCATCTGCTGCTGCGACTCGAGCATGGATCCTGGTTCAACGCCCCCTGGGGTGTGGCGCTTGCGCCGGGTGACTTCGGCAAGTTTTCCCATCGCCTGCTGGTCGGCAATTTTGGCGACGGCACCCTCCAAGCGTTTAACATTGCCAGTGGACGCCATGAGGATGCAATGCTCGACGAGGCCGGCAAGGCGGTGATGATCGACGGGCTGTGGGCAATCAGCTTTGGCGGCGTCAACCCGGCCAATAACGGCCCGGCTACGACCCTGTTCTTCACTTCCGGGCCCAATGATGAGGCCGACGGGGTGTTTGGCCAACTCACACCCGTAGCTGGGGAGCAGCCCGGCAATACCGAGTAACTCAAGGCCCACCATTGGTCAGGGTCCAGGCGCGGTGGCTAGGCTCACGCTACCGCGCCACGACCAGTCCAGGCCGGGGGCTTGGTTGGCCACCAGGCGGACTTCTTCAGACCCGATATTGAGAAGCCCGCTTGGGACGCCAGGCGTGCCCGTAGCGCACCTTACCTGGCATCTGCCGGATTGCGTTTGTCGTGCGCTACAAACTCAGGGAACTGGGCTGCTTTGCACCCTGCGTTTGGACCCGAGCCGGATGAGGGCCGCTTTCGGGTGGGTCGGCGGAGCCTGAGGGTTGGAGGCGCTCCTTCAGCAGCTCTGGCCCGCGCACGAACAGCTCCTGGGTGGAGATTCTGCCGGCATCGACATCCGCCAGAATCGCCCGCTGCGCCTTGTATTCCCGGTTTTCGATGCCTGCTTTGCTCTGCAACATTCGCCAAGCCTTGCGACGCTCGACGCAGAACAGCACCAGTTGACGTGAAATCGCCCGGTACTCGGCGTCTCCGTTCGAGCCCTGCACTCTGATGTAGACGCCAAAATCGGGGACGTACGCCCGGTGATCGGGAATCAGGTGACGGCGATAAACCACGTCCTGCTGGGTGAGACGGACGAGCATGTTTTCGAGGGGGATCAGTTTCCCCGCATCGTCCTTCTTGATCTTCTTCAGATGGTTGCGGAATCGGGCCTCGGTGGCACACCAGTGAGCCACCGTGTAACGATAAGCCTCGCCCGTACCCTTGAGCTTGCTCTCGTACCAGTCCATGTCCAGGGAGGGATTGCCCTTGAGGTCGAGGGTGTCGCGGTACGTCTCTCCCAGCCGTGGATCGCAGATAAACTCGGGCGCCCCGCGAGAATCGCGGACCCGCTGAGCCTGGATGAGCGACAGGTCGTCAGCCACGCCGTGTTCTGGCTGACAGGTCGTGAAGCACTGCAAAAACGCCGTCCCGCGATACTCGAGGCTGTCGAGGATCGCGCGGTACAGCTTGGGCGGGTTGGCGATGGAAACCTGAGCGACGAAGGGGGATCCATGTCCGGCCAGGAAGGTCTCGGCCACGGTCTTTTTCTCCACCTGCTTGCCCTGGGTGGCCGCTCCGAACACGTTCATGTCGCTGCCCCCCAGCATGGGGGTTGAATCGGAGTTCTGTCCTCCGGTGTTCGAGTAAACCTGGGTGTCCAGCATGACGGCTTTGACGTTCGGCCGGTTCTGGAGGATCACCTTCGACGTGTTCTGATAGCCGATGTCGCCCATGCCTCCGTCACCGCCGACCGCCCACACCTTGGGCAGCTCCAGCACCTCTTGATCGGTCATCAGCGCGTCGCTGAAGTGCGCATACTCGTAATACTCGCGCGCCGTGATGACATCCTGTTCCCGCTGCAGGAGGGCGTCGGCCAGTCTCTCGGGAATTACCGAGCGTCGCGCATGATCCACAATGAAGCTTTCCCCCATGAGCCAGGCGATGGTGATGCCGTCCTGGAAAAGCGAATTCATCCAGGGATAAGGATGAGGATTGTTAGGGGGAGTGGAACCGTAGACGGTATTACACCCGGTGTGCGCGGCCATTGCCATGACCGACATGCCATTGGCGATCCGGCCGTCGACTGCCTGCAGCGCCTTGTGATTGAAGGCTTCTTGCAGCATGACGCTTACAATCGCGTCCACAACCTCGCGATCCGAAATCGGTCCATGGCGGGCGATGCGTGCCTTAGTATCCTGATCGTCCTCCCCGCCCAGGCCCATAAGAAAATGAGCGACCGCCAGCCGCATCCACTCGTACTGTTCCGGACTTCTCTCCTTGAGGGCAGCTAGCTTTTGGGCGCCTACCCTCTCCAGTTGCCCCGCCTTGGTCTCGAGTCGATTGGCTTTGGCATGGTAGATCGGCCGCATGTAGGCCTCGGTCACGGCGGCAATCGCGCGCAGGACGCTTTTCTCCCCGCATCCGGCGCACGCTCCGTCCCCGGAGACCAGGGCGTCGTAGTTGCGGCGTACCATGAGCAGGTTGCGAAGCGTGGCGGTTTTCGAGTCCTGCGGACGTGCGTCATTGTAGAGTCCTAGGTACTTCTGAGGTGTGTCGGGAAGAAGATTCAGAAATGCGGTGCCGGTCTCGTGTTCGGCGTTGACTTCCTCCGTTTCCTGGACCATCTTGAGCGCCTTGTGTTCGCCGCAGGCGGTGACGCAGGCGGCGCACCCCTTGCACAGATCGGAAACGAAGATGGAGAAGATACCGCCTCCGCCCGGACTTTTTCGCTCGGGCGTCGAGAAGATGGCATTCGCCTTGTGGAAGGCCATCGGAACCTTGTCGATGATGGCGAAGAACTGCCGCTTGGCGTCGACCGAGAATCCTTCCACCTCGTTGGTAACCTGGTTAAGGATCTGCTGTAGAGGCGTGCCCTCGTTCTTGGCGACGACTTCCCGCATCCTCTGGCGTGTGCGCTTTTCGATCTCAGGCAGCGACCGCAGCATTTTCTCGCGCTCCCCGGGGTCCCAGACATACTGGGTGATCGCGGTGTGCAGAATGGTCAGCAGATCTTGCGAACAGTTGGGCAACGCTGTGTCGGGACAGACGGCGATGCACTCCATGCACTGCGTGCAATTCTCCGGTATGTAGAGCGGCGTTTCCCGGCGGGCAACATATTTCGATGCCGTGTCGCCGCTGCCCGCCGCGATTACCCCCACCGAGGCATAGGTGGAAGATGGCTGGTTGTAGCCGTAGCCCGAACGGAACTCAGCATTGAAGGTGGCCACTCGGGTTACGGGTGTTCGTTCGTGCTGGCCCACCGGAACCGATATGGAGCGGCATCCCCCACGGCAACCACCATCCGCCATGAGGGGCAGCAAGGCGGTCCCCCGCAAGGTCGACCGATCCGGAGCCTCCAGTTCGCCCACCCGGATCTCGCGGACTTGCTCGAATCCCTGGGTCATGACTTCCATATTCGAATTCACCACGGCTTCGCCCAGGCGGCCGAATTTCTTCACGTATTGCTTGCGAACCACCTCGCGGAACTGCTCACCGCTGATGTGGAACTCCTCGAGAATGGGCGAGACTGCAAAGAAGGCGCCCAGAAAGGCGTTGCCCTGCATGCGAAGCTGAAGGTCGGCGCGATCGGTCGCCTTGCGGGCGATGCGGAAGCCGGGCAGCGTGAACACTCGGATTTTCTGGTCAATAATCTGCCTGCGCGCCCACCCCGGCAACCGCTCCCAGGCTTGCGCCCCTTCCTCTTCAGACTCCCATACCAGGCAACCGCCCTCGGACATGCCGTCGAGCGGGTTGGTGTGGGTGAAGGCCTTGGGATCGCAGCACAACACGACATCAACGTGGCGAAGGTCGCAATTGACGCGAATTCGCTCCGGCGCCGCAACCATGAAATACGCTGTGGGCGCACCCTTCTTTTCCGATCCGTACTTGGGATTGGCGCTGACGTGAATGACCTCCTTGGGATTGCCCAGCTCGTCGACCAGTTGGTCGCGCTCGTACAACAGATCGTTCAAGTCGCCGAGGATGGCGCCGAGGTTCTTGCCGGTCGTGATCGCCCCCCAGCCTCCGATGGAGTGGAAGCGCACGGCCACCGCACCTTCCGGCAACAGCGAGGGCTTGTCACCGGACAGCACGGAGTACGGGTGGTCGACGCCCAGCACGAAGAACGAAGTCCCATCGGCGGCGCGCGCCCCGTCCGTACGTTCGCAGGTCCCGGTGACAAACTCGTAGGCGCCGAAAATGTGTTCAGGCCTGAAATCCCGCGATCCCAGGCCGTAGATACCGGAAAAGAGCCGGGGCAGTTGGGTGGCCGAGATTCGAGGCAAGCCTGCGGAGGCAGGTTGGCCGACAGTCTCGAGGGCCTTGTTGAGCGCAGTTCGTATGTCACGCCCCAGGGGATTATCCCCAGCCATGGGCTCGTCGGTGCGCTCGAGGACAATGGCGTTCTTCTTGTCGGCGAGGGCTTGAACCACCGCCGCTTCGGGAAACGGCCGAATGACGTTGAGATGAATGGAGCCCACCTTCGCGCCTCGGCGCGCACGCAGGTAATCCACGCCCGCTTCAATGTTCTCGGCCGCTGATCCCAACGCCACGAATACCGTCTCGGCATCTTCCGTCTTGTATTGCGTGACCAGACCGTAGTAGCGGCCGGTAAGTGTTCCGAACTCCGCGTAGGCTTCTTCCAGGAACCGCAAGATCGGCTCGGTGAAGTTGTTGCGGCGCGCCGCGACGCCCTGCATGTAGTGCTCCTGATTCTGCACCGGCCCGAGGAGCACGGGATTGGTCAGGTCAATCATCTGCGGCACCCGCCGCCGCTTCGGCCCGAACAGAATGCGCTGGCTCTCGGTCGGGCAGTCGATCATATCGTCGGGTGCACCCAGGAATTCGCGGATCAGTTCTGATTCGTGCTTATAAAAAGTCCGCTCCAGGTGCGAGGTGAGAAAGCCGTCCTGCACGTTCATCCCGGGCGTTAAACTCAGCTCCGTTACCCGGCGCAAAATCAGGGCCTGGTCGGCAGCTTGCTGCGCGTCTTTCCCGAACAGGATGATCCATCCGGTATCGAGTGCCCCATAGACATCGTCGTGGCCGCAGTGCACGTTGAGCGCGTGCTTGGTCAGGGCTCGCGCCGCCACCTCCAGGACCATGGTCGAGCACTTCCCGGGCGCGTGGTAGTACTGTTCCACCCCGTACACGATTCCCTGACCGGAGGTGAAGTTAACCACACGCTTTCCGCATACCGAATGCGCGATCGCTCCACCCTGAGCTGCATGTTCGCCTTCTGCCTCCACGGCCAGCGCGCTCCGGCCGAATACGTTCAGGCGGCCCTCGGCGAAGGACTGCTGGTAGAGCTCTCCCCCTTCGGTGGAGGGCGTGATGGGGTAGAAAATGCCAGCGTCGGCGATGCGCGTCTCGGTGTGGTAGGAGACCAGCTGATTCCCGTTTGCGGTGACCCGGATCCCAGGATAGCGAGGAGCGACGGCCATCATTCCCCTCCGCCTACGGCACCCCAGGCTGAGGTGTCAGTAGATCTAGATTATTGAGCACACATTCTAGCCCTCGTTCCGCCCGCTCGCAACGCCCGCTTTCACGGGAAGTGGTTCCTTGGCAAACCTGGACCCATGGGTCCACTGCGGCCGGCAAGAAGCCGCCGGCTCTGGCTGCCCCGATTGCAAGTCGATGGAAAGCGATGGTGAGGCAGGCATCAGCGCTCGCACCAGCACCCACCACGCGGGGTTTCGAACCACGGGAGGGGCGAGAGGTGGTGCGAAACGGAAGCCCCGGGTGAAGAAGACGTGGTCTACGATGTGCCCGCGCGGACCCGCCTCGAAAAATGGAGTGAAGGGGCGAAATTATCTGACTTTCAGACACCACAACGCGGCGCGGGTGAAGCTTTGCGTCAGTTTCTGCCGTGTGCGGCTCTCGGCGGGCGGAAGAAACATCCAGGCTAGGAGCCGGACTGTGCTCGGCGGCTCGTACGGCTGCGCCCCTTGGTCCGGATTGGCAGGGAAAATGCGGGCGAGCGTTTCCCTCGGACGGTCCCGGAACTGGTCGATCATCGAAACCTGATGGACACAGGAGATGGTGCAATAGGCAGCGCACGGCTTCACGGTGTGATACTCGCGCTCGAGGTCCTCCGGCCCGTATTGTTCGAGTGGGATGCCAGGGGTGCCGCGTTGCTGGGAGCAGTAGTGCACCAACCCGTCTTCACAAACGTAGAGATAGCGGCTTCCCGCGCGACAACGCCAATCGTTGGCCAGTCCGCGAATGAGATTCTTCTGGAACTGGTTGTAGTACGCGAATGTCGAAAACGACTTCCCGCGCGCCTGAAAGATCTCCTGGTAGACCTGCTGCTCACGTTCCCCCAACGGTCGAAGCTGGCCGTCGCCATCATGAATGATGCCCACCGTGGTGGCAAACCCCAGTTCACGCCCGCGTCGCGCGACCACGGCGGCATCCTCCGCATGCGAAGCCGTTCCGATGACCGAATTAATGTTGACTTCGAACTCCGCATGCTCGGCCAGCCACCCCAGTTTCCGGTCCAGTACCTTCAGACTTTTCTTCGAGACCTGGTCGGGGTGCACATTGTCGATGCTGATCTGCAGGTGGTCGAGGCCGGCGCGGTTAAGCAGTTTGATACGCTCGGGAGTGAGCAAGTAGCCGTTGGTGATCAGGGTCGCGATACTCCCACGCCGTCTGATGTGGCGAATCATCCGGTCGAGATCGGGGTGGAGCAGAGGCTCGCCGCCGCTGATGGTGATCAAGGTCGTGCCCAACGCGGCTAGACGGTCGATGCGACCGAGCATGAGGGCGAGCGGAACCGGCTGGGAGACATCGTCATATTCGTTGCAGTAAGCGCACGCCAGGTTACATCGACGAACCGGCACGATATGGGCGGCGATGGGGTGTCGCCGCGACTTCATTGCCTTGGCAACCAGGCGGGCCTGCCGCAGTTGCAGGGAAAGCGCATTCCGCTTGCGTCGGATGGAAGTCGCCATCATGACATCAATCCCGCGGGCTCGCCGGGTGCCCGGGAGTGTTCCGTCCCGGGGAACCAGTTGCCCCGCGGATAGGTCCCGCCTGTCGCGAGTATAGCCGATCACAGCCTCATTCCAACCTGAGGGCACGCCGACCGTGCACCCCGGTACTGGGGATCAGAGGCATACCCCTAAAGTCTTCTTGCGCAGAGACCCAACTCCAGTTCGTTGGAGCCAGGACCCTTGTTCCACTGCCATGGCGGCGACAGGTCGACGCCCTCTAGGGAGTGCCGGGACTCTGACCGGGCACGGCGGGCGGTGCCGGCATCACGCGGGTGGAATCCGCCTCCGGCGCAGGTCTTTCTCCGGAGACCACGGCCAGAGTCGCTGCGGTCGTTCGAGGCCGGCCGAGTTGGAGGAGGAGGATGCGACTGTCTGAGTAGTACGGCTGGCCGTTCGTGGTCGTGGCCTTAAAAACCGGCTGGGTGGAGGAAAGATATGCGGAGTGGGCCACCAGGTGCGTGCTGGTGAGATTGTCGCCGATGAAGTCGCGTTCGGCATCAACCTGCGGGTCGATATGATGCGTCACCGAAAGTTTCTGCATCCCGATAGCGACGTCGTGAGTGGCGGCAGCCAGCCAGACCGGCGTGCCGTGATCCCGAAAGTCGGTCTTCCAGATGCGGACGTGATGGCGCTTGGAGAGGATCGAACTCGGGTCGGGCATGGCGTACGAGTAGTCCTGGGCACGACCGAAGACAAAAAAGTGCGCCATGGGCAGGCCGGTGTAGTGCGTACCTTGGCAGAACAGATGCCAGGCGACGAGGTGCTTAGAGTGGTCGACACTGGTCCATCCCGCGCGCGCGAATGCCCGCTCCAGATCAGGCTGTTGCGCCACGAACAGAAGGTTCACGATGTCCCCCTCGCGGCCATGGGCGTCGAACACGCGAGGCTGGAAGAAGCCTAACAGTTCATCTAGGCTCGGGTCCGAGGCAGCGGGGAGCTGGGCGGCTGCCAGCGAAACGTCGGCATCGAGATGGGCCGTGATCTCAGTATTCTTCAGTGCCACGGAATTGCTGCCGGGCGTGAGCAACGCCGCCGGAGCAGCGGGCAGGAAGATGATGGCAGCGGCTAGCGCTTCGGCGGTCATGCGCAGAAAGTGCGGATGACCTTTGAATTGCACTGGCGCGCGCAGCGCGGCCCGCTTGCCGGTTACCATCTCGACGCTATCGGCGCTTACCTGCAGAACGCCGGGAAGCCCTAAAGGGCGCCTCCCGTGCACCGCGGTGACGGAGCCCCAAGCCCGGGCTCCGGCTCGAATCACGGTAAAACCAGAGACACTGACGTCGCCGAGCACCATAAATTCCAGGGGATCTCCGCTTTGGGCATGCGCGGAAGAAATGGTTCGCAGCAGGCGCAGCCTCACCGGGGTGCCCGCCGGCACGATGAGGCCCACTTCGCCCCACGATGGCGCCCAGAGCAGCACTAGGAAGGCAAACAGCAGCCGCCTCCGGGTCGAACCACCGAAAACGTACGGCGGGGCAAGCCTGGCTTTCGCCAGCAACCCAGACCTTTCCCCCAGCCTTGTGAACATGGACCTCCTCGATCCAACCGTTACGCCAAGCTCAGTCGACAACAAACTGCGACAAAGGAAATACCAGGGCTGGCCTGAAGTGAAGATGAAAGCTCACGCCAGGCAGATCGGCCACCGCTGCGCCTGGAATTGCCCAATTCCGGGCGCATGGACCTAAACCACGCTGCTTCTCAACCATCCTCGGAAGACGATGATTAGTGTATATCGCAATCCGAGGCGTTGGGTCAGAAAAAACCGGTATCCGGCCTGAGTCGAGTCATGCGAAATTAGGTTACCCGCTGGGCTTTGGCTCCCGCCGTGCCCTGCCCAGGGGACGCCTGATTTTGACGCCGGGGCAGCGCCCGCACCCGGCGTCTCGAGAAGCCCACGGGTCGGAAAGGGGAGAGCTGGTACGATGGATCGGCGTGTGCGGCGGCAACACTCTTGATAGAATTTTCCAAAGTGAGCGAAAAGCCGCGTCAAATCAGGTGAAACCTGAAAGAGGGTCGCCGAGGGCGTTGTCTTTTTTTGCGAATATGCCCAGGCGTGGCGTGAGAATCTGCAATGAAAACAGCCGGGAAGCGGGTGGCTGGGAGCGTGACGTCAGTGCTGGTCTTCAGCCTGGCGAGTGTTACCCACGGTCGGGCTCAGGCGCCGGTGCCCAAAACCGCCGAAAGTGCGTTCAAGAACATTCAGGTCCTTAGAAATATTCCGGCCGATCAACTGATCCCCTCTATGCAGTTCATCAGCGCATCGCTGGGGGTGGAATGCGATTTCTGCCACGTCGAAGGTGCGTTTGAGAAAGACGACAAGAAGTCCAAGCAGACCGCACGCAAGATGATGCAGATGATGTTTGCCATTAACCAGGACACCTTCGCGGGGCATCGGCAAGTCACCTGCTACTCCTGTCATCGTGGCAGGATCGCTCCGCTGCCGACCCCAGTCATCGAGGAAGGGACTTCCCCCCCAACGGCTAAGCGGGACGAGGCGGAAGCGGATGTCGACGATACCCGAAAGCTGGCGGCGGATCCGATTCTCGACAAGTACGTCGTCGCCTTGGGGGGGGCGGCGGCGGTCCGCAAAGTGACCAGCCGAATCGAGAAAGGCATAGCAACCGTCGGGGGCCGCCAGATTCCGGTTGTGGTGTACGCCAAGGCTCCTGATAAGCGCGCATCCGTGATCAACCTGCCGAACGGGCCCTCCATCACCGCCTACGACGGTCGGGGCGGCTGGCTGAGTAATCCGGGACGCCCGGTTCGCGAAATGAACCCTTCGGAGGCCGAGGCTGCCCGACTGGACGCGGACCTGTACCTTCCGCTGCACCTCAAGGAGATCTTCGACGAACTGCGAGTGAGGCCTGCGGAAAGAATCGATGATCGCGACGTCACCCTGGTCGTGGGCGTGCGTCAGGGCCAGCCGCCGGTGAAGCTTTATTTCGATCAACCGTCCGGATTGCTGGTGCGCGTGGTGCGCTATGCGGATACACCCCTGGGCCTAAATCCGACGCAGATTGACTACGCTGACTACCGCGAGCACGATGGGGTCAAAATCCCATTCCGCTGGACAATCGCGCGGCCGGGGGGCAGCTTCAGCATCCAGGTGGAGCAGATAGAGCAAAACGTTCCGGTCGACGACAACCAGTTCGTTCCGCCCGCGCCAGCGGCGCTGCCGGAGAAATCGGCAGCGCACTAGGGGGAGAGTATGCGCACCCGGCCTCACACCGGCAAGCAGTGAGGGCCGATCGGTTCGAATGACTTGTAGGTTAAGACAAATTCCTGATGTCCTAAACTTTCCGAGCAACTGGGGTCCCCGGACGCAACCTCCAGCACCTTGTTGTAGATTTCGCGGCCGACGTCGTCGACGCTGGCCTCCAGTCTCAAGATTCTGCCGGCGTTGACATCCATGTCGTCGCGCATGCGTTCGTAGGTCTCGGGATTCGCGCAAATCTTGATCACAGGGGAAATGGCCGAACCCACCACCGAGCCGCGCCCGGTTGTGAAAAGAATCAGGTGTGAACCGCAGGCAATCAGTTCGGCAATCTCGGCGTTGTCATTGATGTTGGGGAAACCGAAACGTGGTTCTCCATCGGGCACCACATCCAGCAGGTACAAACCGCCTTTGCGGGGTAGATCGCCCGGCTTGATCAGGCCGGTGATGGGCGAGTCACCGCTCTTGCAATACGCCCCAATGGATTTTTCCTCGATGGTGGTAAGGCCACCTTCGGCGTTCCCCGGAGCGAAGCTGGCGTGTCCCATCTGCCGGTAATAATAGGCCGCTTTGTCCACCGACTGCTTGAGTTCCTGCCCGAGTTCCGGCGTCACGGCTCGGGCTGCCATGATTCCGCCGAGGCCAATCATCTCCCCGGTTTCCTCGAAGATCGCTGCCGCACCTTGGGCCACCAGCAGATCGAAGGCCCGTCCGACGGCTGGATTCGCGGAAACACCGCTGGTCGCATCGGAACCGCCGCACACTGTGCCCACCACCAGTTCCTCCACCTGCAGTGGCGCGCGGGGTACGCCCTCGATCTCTCCGAGTGCTTGCCGAACCCACTCAGCTCCGGCCGTAATGGACTTTCTCGTCCCTCCGGTCTGCTGGATGACAATGGTGTGCACCGGTCGGCCGCTGGCCGCAACGTTTTCTTCCAGCTTGTGACGGTTGAAACTCTCACAGCCTAGCGAGAGCAGTAAGGCAGCCCCCACGTTGGGGTGCGTACACAAACGGTTCATCATGCGATCGGCGTAAGCGTTGGGATAGCAACCTCCAAAGCCGATCAGATGGACGGGCTGTCCTTTAAAGGATTCAGCGATTTCCCGCGCGACGTGGTGCGCGCACTCCACAAGATAGGCAACCACCACGTAATTGCGAATGCCCTTTCGGCCGTCCGAACGAACATAGCCGGTAAGTGTGGGAAGGTTATTTGACATAGGTGCGGTCCTTGTCGAGGGTGTAGGTCTCGATATAATCACTCCTCAGGTTATGTAGATGTACGTGAGCGCCAGCGGGGATGTTTTCCTTGGCCGATCCGATGGGCACTCCGCATTTGTAAACTTTCTCTCCCTGCCGGATCAGGCGCGCCGCAACCTTGTGGCCGACCTCGATACGCTGGGTGACGACGATGTCCTGGTCGTCGACCAGGTCCCGGTCACCCGGCTCGACCTGGTTCACGACGATAAGCACATTATCGTCCTTGTGAATGCGCAGCAGCTTACGCGAGGCGCGCGGCATCAGAATTTCCCATATTGCAGATAGGCTTCGACCGGATCAACACCCGCGAGAATTGCCTTCCGCACCAGGTTTTCCCGGCGCAACACTTCCTCAGTTTCCTCCACAACTTCCGAAACCAGAGCCTGGGGGATGATCACGATGCCGTCGCGATCGGCAAGCACATAGTCCCCGGAATGGATGGTCACCTCGCCAATGCGAATCGGCTGCTCAAAGGCAGTGGCAGCCCATTTGCCGACGATGTCCACGGGCGTGAAGTAGCGGCAGAATACCGGGAAGCCGATTTTCTCGATGAAGGCTGAGTCCCGGCAACCTCCGTCCACGATATAACCCAGAACTCGCTTGGAAGCCAGAGTTTCTGCTGATAGTTCTCCCATGTGGGCCAGGGTGCGATCATTCGGCTGGCAGATCAACACCGCATGCGAGCGAGCCCGCGAAAGAAGCTCGCACCACTTCAGCAACGTCTGGTGAGCGTCCAGGGTGTCGTCGCGCCTGCCTTCCACCGTGAACACCGGACCGGCGATCTTGCAGTTCACGTCCAGCGGACGAATATAATCAGGTAGGACCTGGGCGGCGGTCGATCGCCGGGCCCGCAGCACGTCATAGACAGCCCCCGTGTAACACGCCCTCAGCCTCTCCGCTAAGGATAGCGTCTCGACCATCCCTTATCCCTTGTGCGCCGTGCTGGCGTCCCGATATTCGACGGTCTGCAAGTGCTCACAGTACAGAACCAGTTCTCCCGGCATCTTGAAGACTTCGTAGGACACGCGCACCATTCCCAACTTCGGATACTTCGGCCACTTTTCCAGATGGGTGCGAATCGTATAAATGGTATCTCCGATGAAGACCGGTTTGATGAAGCGGAGCTTGTCATAGCCGTAGCTGAAGGTGTGGACGTTGTTGTGTGCCATGAGCCCCAGTCCTAGGCTGAAGACCATGGAGCCGGCTACCAGCCGCCGTCCAAACTTGCCTTCATTCCTGGCGAACACATCGTCGGCCACGTAAGGATGCATGTCGAGCACGATGGCATTGAACAGCATGCACTCGCCCTCTGCGATGGTACGACGGATCGACCGCGCCCGCAGTCCAATCTCGAAATCCTCGTACCGCCAGTCTTCCGCATTCCAGATGGGGATGTCTTGGTGCTTGGCGGGATCGGGATTAGGATTGCTCATGCCATACTCCCTGGGCGAGTCCCTTCGCATGCGCTCCGACTGGTGGCGTAATGCTCATTGAGCCAGCGGATCAGCCGGTCATCGGTGCCTTCGCCGCGCAAGCAGCGGTTGATCTCGATGCCGGCGGCTTCGAAGAAGGGCACGAAGCCATCGAAGCGAGGCCGCACATACGCCCCCTCGAGGGTGCGCAGCGTAGCACGAAAAAAATCGTTCGACACCGCGTTGACCTGCGCATCCGTCCAGGCCGCGAGACTGGCGGGTTGGCCGCCCTCGCGGAAATAAGTGCCGCGCTGATGCTCCGGGCTGACCAGCCAACGGGCGTAGTTCACGGCTTGGTCGAGATGTGGGCTGGCGCGGCTGACCGCAACCCCGGTGCCGCCCAGCATGGTTCCGGCGCATCCCCCTGAGCCTGCCGCCGGAGCGTTGGTAAACTTCAACCCCCGTGGCCGTCCGCTACGGGAATAGTTGGAATAACCAAAGCCGTACGGGCAATAGATCGCCTCCGCCGAGGAAACCATGAAATCGTAGACCTGAATGGGATTCCATGCCAGCGAGCGGGGGTGGGCCACGGCGATCAGTTGGCGCAGAAGTCCCATCACCTCGCGCCCGACAGAAGATTCCACGAAGGGGTCTGCGTCCTCGGCAATGGCGTGTCCAAGACTCGCCGTCAGGGTGAAGAACAAGCTTATCGCATCGGTAGGACAGGCAGGGACGATGATGAATTGTCCGGACTTCCGCGCCGCATGCCCCAGCCGAATGACCGAAGCGAGCGTGCTGGGAGGTTCGGAAGATACCTTCGACAAAAGATCAGCACGGTAGGAGGCGACCGGCGTGGCCGCATCCAGAGGAAACGCCCAGAGAGCGTCGGCATACCAGTACGATCCCCAGGACGGCCCGACGGAATCCTGCGCGAAGCGTCTTTTCTCGGCCTCACTCAGGAACGCGGCCAGGTCCAGCAGTATGTCGTGTGCGGCCGCGAAGCCCACGAACGGATGATCCACGATAATCAGGTCGTAGCGATCGACGTATTGTTCGATGGGAGCCTCACCGAACTCGCGCAGGCTTCGGCGATCCCAGCGAATCTTCACTTCGGGATGCTGCCCTTCATATTCCGGCGCCCCGCCCATCAGGGGAGCATATCCGCGGGGATGGTCCCAGGTCAGTCCGCTTAACGTTACTGTCACGTTCACCTCAAGCCGTCGGGCCTACTTCCTGGACTCCTGCACACGCTTGGCGACCATCAAGATGTGCTCGCAATACATGACGACTTCGTTTTTCTGGTTGAGGACCTCGCAAGCCTCAATGACGCGTCCATATCCCGTCCGTTTGGGATCGTCCTGCTTCTCTTTTACCGTAACCCGCGTCCGAATGGTGTCCGCAATGAAGACCGGCTTGGGAAAGCGCAGCTTGTCGTACCCATAGGTGAAAGCCAGGGGATTGATCTGGCCGGCGGTGAGACCGATGCCGATGGTGAAGGTCATGGTTCCGTGTGCGATGCGTTGCCCGAAGCCCGTGGCGCGAGCGAACTCAGCGTCGACGTGATGGGGAAAGTAGTCGCCGCTGTGACCAGCGTGAATCACCAAATCGGCCTCGGTTATGGTGCGGCCCGGACTTACCCGTTGTGCTCCGATAACGTAATCCTCGAAATACTCGGTCATCTCAAGACTCTCCGCCAGACCCAAGTAAGGATTTGCGGCCGCCAATCGCTTGCGAGAGCCTTCCGGCGGCATCCGCCAGATGCTGTTTCACTAGCGGCAAGCCGACGTCCTCTCCGATCCGCGCCAGGAAGGGCACGGTGATGGCGGCGACGGCTTCTGCCTGCTGGTTTAACACCGGAAAACTGACGTTCACCACGCCGTGCACCTGGTAACTGGCGAGCTCCTCGTAGCCTCGGCGCGCGATTGCGGACAGATGTCGATCGAGACCAGGGGGAACGCGCGCCCTGGTTTTGCGCTGCCAGGCTGCCAGCGCGTGGGCGCGGTATTCGGGTCCGTGAAATGCCAGAATGACGTGACCCGAACCGGTGTTAAGTAAGTCGATGTTTGCGCCCAGGCGGACGGAAAACCCCATCTGCACCGGCGCCTCGACCCCGGCCACCACCACAATGTTGCCATTGCTGGGCATGGCCAGATGGCAGGATTGACCGGTGGCGTCGGCCACCCGCTGCATCAGGGGGCGGGCCAGAGTGAGCAAATGCTCCAGGGGTCGATGCTGATGGGCGATCTCAAACAGCTTCAGGGTCAGCTGATAACGCTCCTCCGGCCCCACCTCGCTGATGTAACCCCGCTCCTCCAGGCAAACCAGCATGCGAAACAGTTCGCCCACGCTGCGGCCGAGTCGGCGTGCGATTTCACTTCGGGTCAGGGCCTCGGAACCATGCGCCAGCAGTTCCAGTATGTCCAATCCCTTGTCCAGGGCAGGGGCAGCGTAACGGGGCCGCCTGCGCCGGGTTCGAGCCTGCATGCCCTGCGCGCCAGACATAGACGGTGACAGCGTATCACAGATTTTTTCTAATGAACGTATTATTTCATATATACAATGATAGAGAGGTCGTGACCGTGAACACCCCTGGTTCCGAAACGCAAAGACCGCTCCATGGCATCCTGGTGATTGATTTCAGCCAGTTTCTTTCCGGCTCTCTCGCGACCCTTCGCCTGTCGGACCTGGGAGCCCGGATCATCAAGGTGGAGCGACCCGGAACCGGCGATCTGGGGCGATCGCTGTACCTCAGCGACACCGATGTGCATGGCGAAAACACCCTCTTCCATGCCATCAATCGCAACAAGCAAAGTTTCGCGGCGGACCTGAAAAATCCCCAACACCTGGAGCAAGTCCGTCGCCTGGTCGCACGCGCGGATGTGCTGGTCGAGAACTTTCGCCCGGGCGTAATGGAGCGCCTGGGGCTCGGCTATGAAGCCGTATCCCGGTTCAACTCACGGCTTGTCTACGGGGAGGTAACCGGCTACGGGAACGCCCAGGCCTGGCGTGACCGTCCCGGCCAGGACCTGCTGGCGCAGGCGCGATCAGGGATCATGTGGCTCAGCGGCAGCGAAGGCGACCCGCCCACCCCCATGGCGTTGGCGATCGCGGATATGCTGGCGGGTCACAATCTGTGCGAGGGAATCCTTGCCTGCCTGATACGACGGGGAATGACCGGACGGGGCGGATACGTCGAGACCAGTCTGATAGAGGCATTGCTCGACTTCCAGTTCGAAGTCCTCACCACGTACCTGAATGACGGCCGTCGTCCGCCACGGCGCAGTGCGTTCCGCAACGCCCACGCCTACCTGGCGGCGCCCTATGGCGTATACGACACCGCCGATGGCTACTTGGCACTGGCCATGACCCATCTGCCAACTCTCGGCGCCCTGCTCGAATTACCGGTGCTCCAGGAGGTAAGGGACTCGACCGAGGGGTTTCGCCGTCGCGACGAGATTAAGCGTCTGATCGCCCAGCGCCTGAAACAACACACCACGAACGAATGGCTGCGCATCCTGAACGCCGCGGACATCTGGTGCGCGGAGGTGCTGGACTGGCCCAAACTGTTTGCCAGCGAAGCCTTCGAGCAGCTCGCCATGGTGCAGAGTCTGCGCGACGACAACCGACTCAACGTCTTTACCACTCGATGTCCCATCCGTCTGGACGGAGGCGTTCTGACCAGTGAGCGGCCGGCTCCCCGGGTCGGGCAGCACACCGAGGCCATTCGGCAGGAGTTCAATCTCGAGGCCTGAACCGAGGGCCGACTTCAGATCAGACGATACACCCGCACCGCATTGTCATGGAAAAGTCTTCGCTGAGCCGATTCGCCCGCGGCCCGCGTCATCGACTGCAAGGCCTCGACCCAACGCCGGTAGGTCGCGGAAACGGTACAGACCGGCCAATCACTGCCGAACATGACGCGATCCCATCCGAAGCAGGAAAGGACATGTTCAACGAACGGACGGAGATCGTCGAGCGTCCAGCGCGCGGAATCGGCATACGCCACCAGCCCCGAGATCTTGCAGGTCACGTTGGGAAACGCTGCCAATTCCCGGATGTCTTCCTGCCAAGGGTGGAGAACCTTTTCCTTCACTCGCGGCACTCCGCAATGATCGAGGATGAAAGTCACGTCCGGACAACGTCGAATCAGGGCGATGGCAATCGGAAGTTGTCGGTCCAGGACACAAATGTCGTAGGACAGGCCGTAGTCGGCCAGCCCGGCGATGTTCTCGACGAAGATCGGGCTTTGTCCGAGTTCATCCGGTTGAGTGTGCAACACACGGCGGATACCCTTCAGCTTGCGATGGCCGGCCAGCTTGTCCAGGTAGGCCCGGAAATCCGCCTTCTCCGGCCGGCCACACGCTACGATGCCTTCCAGTGGATTGTCCGGTTGGTCGGCGAGCTTGAGCAGGTGCTCGGTTTCCGCCAGCATGTACGGTTCGTCGACATCGGCCTCCAGGTGGACTGTCTTCACGACGCCAAGACCCCGACTGGCTTCCAGGTAATCCGCCATGCGGAACGAGCGGTTGAGCGCGGGAAAGGCATCCAGCCAGGAGTAGCGGAAAAGGTCGAGGTCCCAGAGATGTTGGTGCGTGTCTACGATGGCCATGAATGCGCTCGGCGAGAGGGCGAATCTATCGGGAATGGGAATCCTATGTCAACTGCGGGGCAGGATGCCGGCAGCTTCAGGGGTTGCACCTCCGTATTCCCGGCTTGCATTGGTAGAGGGGATTGCGATAAGCCTGGAAACCCGAGAAAGGATCGAAATGAGTCGCTTTCCGAATCTGGATTACAGACCAAAAATGCCGCGCCGAACCGACCGCGGCATCGCAATCATTGGCGCGGGCGGAATCGTCAACTACGCTCACCTGCCCGCCTACAAGAAGGCTGGCTTCAAAGTGCTCGGGATTACCGACCAGAAGCTCGAGCAAGCCCAGCGTACGGCCAAGGAGCACGGCATTCCCAAGGTCTATGCGAGCATCGCCGAGCTCTTGTCCGACCCGGAGGTCGAGATCACCGACGTCGCGGTGTATCCCTCAGCCCAGCTACAGATCGTGGAGCAAGTCACCGCAGCCGGCAAACACCTGCTCTGCCAGAAGCCTTTCGCCGACGAATTCGCCAAGGCCGTGCGCAGTGTGCAACTGGCCGAGGAGGCGAAAGTAAAGCTGGCGGTCAACCAGCAAATGCGCTGGGACGCCGGCATTCGCTGTGCCCGGTTGCTGATCGATCAGGGATGGCTGGGCGCGCCCACCTACGGCACCATTCAGGTCCACTGCAAGACCGACTGGAGTCTCTGGCCGTGGATCTACCAGGGCGAGCGCCTGGAAATCATGTTTCACAGCATTCACTACATCGATTCTCTGCGCTACCTGCTGGGAGATCCTGCTTGGGTGTTCAGCAGCGGCGGTCGCGCTCCCGGGGAGACCACGCGGGCAGAGACCAAGACCCTGACCGTATGGGAATACGATTCCGGCCTGCAGGTGCTCATCGACGCTTGTCACTCCACCTGGCAAGGCGACAGCTATGCGATTTTCCGCTTGGAAGGCACCGAAGGTCTCATCAAGGGCACCATCGGCCTGATGTACAACTACCCCACCGGGCGTCCCGACACTTTGGAGTTTATGTCCAAGCACAACCCCGATTACTGGTTCTCCGCTCGCATCGAGAGCATGTGGATACCCGACGCCTTCGTGGGCCCGATGGCTTCTCTCATGTGTGCGATCGAGGAGGGTTCCGAGCCGGAAACCAGTGGCCGCGACAACCTGCGCACCCTGCGGGTGGTTTTTGCAGAATACCGTTCCATGGCGGAAAAACGCGCGGTTCGCCCGGAGCAAATCACCGCCGAGTGAGCCCGGGACAAACCTCATCGCCGGTTGGGCAAAGAGAATTCGGGAACCACGCCTTTCAGATCGGTGGAGCAACCCGGCTCCTGGGGAGCCAGGTAGGCCCCGGCTTCAATCCGGGCGGGAAAGACGAAGTGCTCGCGCAGATGTGGAATGCACTCCAGGAACAACGCCTGGTGTGCCAGAGCGATATGATTGAACAACACCAGATGCTGATGAATCTGGCCCATATCTCCCACGTGGGGGACAACCGGCAACCCGAATTTCCTGGCCAGCAGGCTGACCGCGAGAAATTCGGAGATGCCGGCCACGCGTGAGCAATCCACTTGCACAAAGTGCACCGCCCGGGCCTGCATGAAATTCTTGAACATGATCCGGTTGGGGACGTGCTCCCCGAGCGCCACTCGGGTGGGGACGATGGCCTCGGCTAGCCTGGCGTGGGCGTGGATGTCGTCGGGATGAGTGGGTTCCTCGACGAAAAACGGTGACATGCCCTGGAACGCGCGGCACATCTCGAGCGCCCGCGGCAGAGTCCACTGCTGATTGGCATCCAGCATGATCAGCGCGTTCGGAGCCAGGTCACGCAACATGAAGGCCCGGCGCACATCCCGCTCGCCGTCGGGCGAGCCAACTTTCAGCTTGAAGGCGCGAAAACCACGGTCCAGGGCCTGTTGGGCGAGTTGTTTGACCCGACCGTCTTCGTACTGAAACCAGCCCACCGAGGTGTCGTAACCCGGGTACCCGGTGCGCAATATGGGTTCCCGGTCGGGGCGAGTTCCCCTCTGCTCCGCGAGTAGCCCTTCGACTTCGTCCGGGGTGATCACGTCATCGAGATAACTCAGGTCAACCAAGTTGACCAGTTGCTGGGGCGTAAGATCAAGCAGGAGGCGCCAGAGCGGCACTCCCCGCGCCTTCGCCCACAGGTCGAAGCAGGCGTTGGTGATCGAGGCGAGGGCAAGATGAATCACCCCCTTGTGCGGCCCCAGCCAGCGCAAGCGGGGGTGCTGTGCCAATTGCCGGCTGGTGGTTGCAAAGTTGGCCATCAACTCTTCGATGTCCTGGCCCACCAGGCTTTCGCCCAGCATTTCGATGGCCGCACAGACAAGTTCATTGCCCTGGCCCAGAGTCAGCACTAGGCCCGAGCCAAAGATCTTTCCCTCACCCGCGAGAAGCGTCGTGGCGAATGCATATTCCGACCCGGAGTGAACAGAATCGCTACCCTCGCCTCGAGCAAGAGGGAAACGCACGTCCCGAGCCTGGAGGGAAGCAATTCGATATGCGTGCATCACGCCAGTCCTGTTTCCTTGCTCTGGAAACGCCCAGTGCTCATCGAATATAGTGAGTCGGCGCCTCGGTCACAACGGTTTATTGAACCAGGCTGTTCGCAGCTCTCAGCTCAACCTTGGGAGGCCCCAGGCATGACACGCTACGGTTCTGTCATCAGAGTGAAGCGGGCGGTGATTGAAGAATACAAACGCTACCACCGAGCCGTGTGGCCGGAAGTCCTGAGCATGATCCGCCAGTGCAACATCCATAATTATTCGATCTTTCTCAAGGATGATTGGTTATTCGGATATTTCGAATATCACGGTAGCAACTTTGCTCTAGACATGGCAAAGATGGCGGCTGACCCGAAGACGCAGGAGTGGTGGGCAATCATGATGCCCATGCAACAGCCGCTTGAAACCCGTGCCGAGGGCGAATGGTGGGCCAATATGGAGGAAGTCTTCCACACCGACTAGCACTCATTCGGAAGGGCCGGCCATCTCTCTCGCGAGGATGTCAACAGCCATGGCCGTTTGGGGGATTTGCCCTAGCGGATGCGGGGATCCTAAAGCCCGAAACGGAGTGGCTCACTTCACTCCTTCCATCAGATAGAGATCGGACAGAACTCGGTGATAGCCATACAAACACGACTCTGCATCCGGCGTAATCACGATCGGACCGAGGCGACTTACTCCCGCCGAATCGGAGGGAATGAGCTCTTTCCACAAAGACCTGTGCCCGGTTGCCAAATCCAAGCGATAGACTTTGGCCGGCAGGTCTCCCGGCTTGAAGAGATACATTGCCTTTCCGTCTGCACTCTGTTCAATGGGTTGCTCTCCGGACTCAAAGCCCCGAACCGGCTGAGGCTCCCCGCCAGCAACCGGGTAGGCGTAGGCTTTTTCATCTGGCCCGATGCCGACCACCTGCTGACCGTCCGGAGAAAGCACCAGGACCAGGGGGTCGATGCCCTCCGGTGAAATGGGCACGGGCTTTGCGTCGGGCGAATCCTGGCGGTAGATGCGGGCAGCGTGCTCCGGTTCCTTGCCGGAGAAAAGGTAACGGCGGCCGTCAGGAAGCCACTTCGCCCGGCTGTGGTTGATGGCATCGTGAGTCAGAGGCTTGACTTCGCCTGGGCCGGTGGGCAGAAGAACCAGCTGGGCTGGGGCGGTTGGCACACTGGCAATCACCCATTTGCCGTCGGGAGAGAGGCTGAGCGCCATGCCATCACCTAAACGGACGGCCGCCATCTCGCCAATTTTCCTTTGATAAACCGAATAGTTTGTCCCTCCGCCCTCGCCCGCCTCAGTGAAGAGCAAGACCTTGCCGTCGGCTGAGAGGTCGGACGGGTAGGAATAGTCGAGCCACGAGAGATCACGTTCCTTGCTATCGCCGGCCATCAGGCCAATGAGTTCTCGTCGCCAGGCATCCTTCGCGAGCAGGACGCGCCCGTCCTTCCAGATATCCTGGAGCAACAGAGTGCCGGGAACGGTGGCTATCGAGCGCTCTCGACCACCGAGTGTGACGGCGAAAATGGCACGTTTCAGACCGAGGTCGGCAGCGGTGAACCAAACTTCTCGTCCATCCGGCGACCATGCCAGTCCCTGTGCCGTTTGGAAGCCGCTGGCCAAAGTCTTCACGCTTCCGCTGAGGTCCACAATCTTAACCGAGCCTCCGTCATCCCCGGGCAACGGATGGTCGAGAAAGGCGACCAGGTCGCCTTTTCTGGAAACCCGGGGATGGCTGATCCAACCCGAGGTCTGGTAGAGCACTTTGCCAATGGGAAACTCGAGCTGGTTGCGACCGCCGACATCGCGCACGATCGCCAGGCTATTTCCGTCGGGAGACCAATCGGCCCACTGCACGTCTTCCAGCACGGGACGGGGAGCGCCGCCGTTCAATGGCACTCTGGCCAGCGTACCGACTTGCGCATAGGGGCCGGAGGGACGGCTGTTCACCGATACAGCCATTTCTCCCGAAGAAGACATCGCCAACAGGGCGGCACCTTCTAAGCTGAGAGAGCGAGATTGTGGACTCTCCGGGCTCGTCATGAACAGATCGATGGGCGATCCTTCCCAGGAAGCTCCGTAAACGACGGATTGTCCATTGGGAGTGAAAAATGCAGAGCGGATGGTGCCGCGGCGGAAGGTAAGCTGGTGATAAGAAGGCTGCGAGACCGGAACCCAAGCGCCCCGGAGAAACCAGCCTGCAGCCACACCCAGAATGAGAGCGGCGCAGACCAGCAGGGCCAGGGAGAGGATGGAAGGCGAGCGTCGGTTGGCGGTTTCGGGTGCGACCGCTGTAGCCTTTGAGGTCTCGGACACCGGAACTTGCGCGGCCGCACTCCGCTGTGAGTCCAGATCGCGTTTTAGCCGCTTCAATTCGGCCCGGATTTCAGAAGCTGTCTGATAGCGCAGCTCGCGATCCTTCTCCAGCGCACGCGCAATGATCCGATTGAGGTCCGCGGGTAAGCTGGAATTGAGCTCAAACGGCGGCGTGGGGACGCGATTGAGGATTGCCTCGAAGATGATGGCGGAAGTGCTACCCCCAAAAGCCACTTTGCCGGTGGACATTTCGTAGAGGACGGCGCCGAAGGAAAACAGATCCGTGCGGGCGTCGAGTTCTTCTCCACGCGCCTGCTCTGGCGACATGTAGGCAACCGTGCCCACCGTCGCACCAGGACTGGTGAGTTGTTCTTCTCGGAAGTCGCCGACGGTGGAACCGCTCATCGAGAGGGCGACGTTGTGGCTTGCGGCCAGCTTGGCTAGCCCGAAGTCGAGAATCTTCGCCTGCCCACGGCTGGTAACAAAGATGTTGGCCGGCTTGATATCGCGATGCACAATGCCCCGGCTATGAGCGGCGTCCAGGGCATCAGCAATCTGGATGCTGAGTTCTAACAATTCTTCGGTCTTAAGCGGCCGGTTTTCAACCCGGTGCTTGAGGGTTACACCATCCAGATACTCCATGGCGATGAAGGCTTCGCTGCCCTGCTCACCGATGTCATAGATGGTGCAAATATGAGGGTGATTCAGAGCCGAGGCGGCCTGCGCCTCGCGGCGGAAGCGGGCCAACGCTTGGGGATCTTTGGCGACCTCATCGGGCAGGAATTTGAGAGCAACGAAACGATGCAGCCGCGTGTCCTCGGCCTTGTACACCACCCCCATCCCACCGCCACCAAGTTTCTCGAGTATTCGATAGTGCGAGATGGTTTGGCCGATCACTGGCGCGCATCTTACGTGAGCTCAAATGCGCAAGTCAATGAGCGCAGAATGCCAGGAGGCACTCCAGACAGACTCGCCACTCGATGGGTGAATGGTCAGCGAGTCGGTGAGCGGACAAGGAGAACAGCGACTCCGTCCTGGGCTCGAGTCTTGCCGGGACATCGCGAGGGGCGCAGACAAGAGTGCAGTGAACCCGGGCATCGAGGGCAGAGGAGGGCAGCGTCCGACAACATTCTCTTGCTTTCTCTGCTTGGGTTCCATTAGCATCCACCACCTTTGAAGGTCTGCCTTCCGTGTCCGAAGCTTTGCAGCCACGGTTTGTGAGAGCACGTGCATGAAGCTCATTCGCTTTGGCGATCCCGGCCAGGAACGGCCGGGCGTCCTCCTGGACAGCGAGGTACGACTCGATGTGTCGTCTTTCGCCATGGATTACGACGAAGCCTTCCTGGAAAAAGGCGGTCTCCGCCTGCTGGAACTATGGTTGCACGCCCATGCCGGTTCGCTTCCGCACGTGCCCGCCTCGGTTCGCCTGGGTCCGCCCATCTGCCGTCCCAGTAAGATCGTATGCATCGGGCTCAATTTTCGCGATCATGCGAGAGAGAGTGGCATGCAGCTCCCTTCCGAGCCCGTCATCTTCTTCAAATCCACCACCTCCTTGGTGGGGCCCAATGATGACGTGGTTATCCCAAAAAACGGCGAAAAGCTTGACTGGGAAGTGGAGCTCGCGCTGGTCATGGGAAAGCGAGCTGCCTACCTCGAGAAGGAGAGGGCTCTGGAGTTTGTCGCCGGTTACGTGCTCCACAACGACTACTCCGAGCGCAGTTTTCAGCTGGAGCGGGGAGGGCAATGGGTCAAAGGCAAGAGCGCCGATAGCTTTGCCCCGTTGGGACCGTTTTTGGCCACCGCGGAGGAGATCCCGGACCTGCGGCAACTGACCATGTGGCTGACGGTGAATGGGGAGTACCGCCAGAAAAGCTCGACCGCGCAAATGATCTTTGACGTTCCCACGCTGGTCAGCTACGTCAGCCAGTTCATGACATTGCTGCCGGGCGACGTCATCAGCACGGGTACACCCGCCGGGGTCGGCCTGGGCATGAAGCCCCCCCTGTACTTGAAGGCAGGGGACATCGTGGAGCTGGGTATTGATCGACTGGGGCAGGCGCGACAACGGATAGTGGCTTGGCGGCCCTGACCAACCTTGTAGGCTGTGCTCTCGCTGCCCGACACGCAGTCTCCCCAAGTTCTTGCCCCTCACCCCGGTGTGTAAAAATCAGGGAATGGCGATGTCACCCCATGGGGTGCTCCTGGCGTCTTGCGGCCTCTCGATCGCTGCGGTTCTCACCATCGCCACCCAGTCGCTGCCGGGGCAGAAAGCCTCCGCCATTCAACCGGGTATCGTCCGCTTAGAAGACATCGCCAGGCAAGCCGGCCTCAACGCGTTGAACGTGTACGGCGGCGACCATCACAAGGAATTCATCATTGAGACGACCGGAAATGGCGCGGTGATTTTTGACTACGACAACGACGGCTGGCCGGACGTGTTCTTGCCCAACGGTTCCACGGTGGAGGGCTTTCCCCAAGGCAATGCGCCTAGCGCTCACCTTTACCACAACAACCGCGATGGCACGTTCTCTGACGTCACAGCGGCATCCGCCCTCAGGCAGGCCGGTTGGGGACAGGGGGGATGTGTCGGAGACTACGACAACGACGGCTATCCCGACTTGCTGGTGACCTATTGGGGTCAGAACGTCCTGTATCACAACAACGGCAATGGTACGTTCACCGACGTGACCGGGAAGGCCGGTCTTCGCACGGCGGGAGAGGAGTGGAGCACGGGGTGCAGTTTCCTGGATTACGATCGCGACGGGAAAGCCGACCTTTTCGTGGTGCGCTACGTCGACTTCAGCTACGACTCGGTTCCAAGACCGGGACAGGGACAGTTTTGTCAGTGGAAGGGCATCAACGTCATGTGCGGCCCTCGAGGACTGAAAGCCGCGCGCAACGCTCTGTATCACAACAACGGCGACGGCACATTCACCGACGTGTCCGAAAAATCTGGCATCGCGAGCGCCAGCCCCTGTTACGGCCTGACCTCGCTCACCGCGGATTTTGACGAGGACGGATGGCCCGATGTCTACGTGGCCTGCGACTCCACGGCGAATCTTCTCTTTCACAACCAGGGAAACGGAACGTTCGCGGAAATCGCCAAAACCGCCGGTCTCGCCTACAACGAAGACGGCAGCGTGCAAGCGGGAATGGGACTGGCGGCTGGTGATTACCGGCACAGTGGCCACCAGGACATCGTGAAAACCAATTTCAGCGACGACACTCCGACCCTGTACGCCAACCGAGGTAATAATTCGTTCGATGACGTCACCTTTTCGGCCGGGCTAGGCAAAGTCAAGCAGTGGTTGGGTTGGGGAGTGCAGTTCTTGGATTTCGACAATGGCGGTTGGCCCGGCATCCTCATGGCGAACGGGCATGTCTATCCCGAGGTGGACGGCAAAGGCCTGGGTACCAGCTATCGGGAGCCCAAGGTCGCGTACTACAACCTGCGGAATGGAACGTTTGCCAACATTACCGCGGACTCGGGTTCAGCGCTCAACCAGCTTCATTCGGGGCGGGGGATGGCGCTCGGCGATCTGTTTAATGACGGTCACGAGGAGGTGCTGGTGAACAACATGAACGAACCGCCGTCCCTCTACTACAACACCGCGCCTGTCGGAAACTTCATTTCACTGCAACTGGTAGGAACCAAGTCGAATCGCGCCGCCCTGGGCGCGGTGGTGACTCTGCTCCAGGGGACTGATCGCCAGGCCAAGGAGGTACGGAGCGGGGGCGGCTTCATTTCGCAGAATGACTTGCGGGTCCATTTCGGACTGGGGGATCGGACCAAAGCGGAAAAAATCGTCATTCGCTGGCCGAACGGGTTGGTGGAGACCCTGGCCGACTTGCCAGCCAATAGGTATTACACCGTTCGAGAGGGCAAGGGAATCGACCCAACCCGAACTGCCGAACCCGGAAAACTGCGGATCCCAGCCCGGAATCCGTGATCGGCAACCATCAAGCGGTATTGCCTGCCGCGATCACGGCGATCGCCACCAGCAAGACTGCGACTCCGGCCCAGGCATACACGTACGTTCGACGACTGGACCCCTTCCATTCTCCAGCTACGGCTCCCCAGAAGAGGCCGGCGATAATGTCCAGGGTCATGAATACTGGCCAGCCGATAATACCGCCCAGGCTGCCCAACGAAGCCGCCCCCATGCCGTACACCACGACGCCCCCGAACCACAACAATCCCGTCATGGCTCCCCAGGCCCAGTAGAACGCACGCCCCTGGGCGTATAAGTGCCAGGAGCGGCGTTTCGCGAACAGGTACGAACAGTACAGAAGATTGGGGACAAATCCGGCAGTCACGGTCAGCGACCATATGGGGTTTGCGGCCATGGCGGAACTTGCACCACCGGCCAAGCTGTGCAGCCGCAGTTCATCGCCGAACAGGAAGCTGAAATTGATCATCGAGGAAAAAATTCCTGACAGGACGCAAAGGATAAGCCCCAAAGTAAAGCCCGATTCCGCGGACGGGTGCGAAGCGTCCAGGTCGCGCTCCCGACGTCGGCCGGCGATCGAAAGCAAGATCAGGCCGACGGTCATTACCCCCGTCCCGGCAACCAGGGCCAGGCCCCGCTTCGCCGTGAGTTGTTCCGGATGGAGCACGGCAAGCGGCAGAAGCGAACCAAAGGATGCGGTTATTCCCAGAATGAGGGCAAACCCCAGCGCCATGCCCACCCGGCTGATGCCAAGTCCAAAAAGAGTTGCTCCCGTACCCCAAGCCAGTCCGAACAGGACCACTTTCACCAGCACGGAAGCCGAGCTTTCCAAGTAAACGGCCGGAAGGTGGGGCACGGTCGCGAAGGCCATCAGCCAGGGGAACAGGAGCAGGCCGGAGACGGCAAACAGCAACCATCGGTTTTCCCATTCCCAATTCCGCATGGGTCTCATGGGCGCGGCGAAACTCCCATTTAGGAGGCCTGCGACCGCGACGATCAGAATGCCTAGGCCGAGCGTCCCGCCCATGTGCTCTCCCCCCGAGTAGTCTGGAGCCGTGCGGCTGCAGGCTCTGACTCCAGCAGGCGGCTGACAATGAGGCATGGCGGCCTGGCCCGTCAAGTGAAATCACACAACCGGTGTGCTTCATTGACGGTCGCCTCCGCCCACCGCTATATTCGCTGGTCTTGCTGGTGAACCGGATGGCGAGAGAGCGGCCTTGATCATTTCGCAGATTGAAATCCGGGTGTGCCGGAACGCTGACCGCGGGATACCGGATACGGAAATGCGAGTGGGTGGAAACTCCACCTTCGATTTCCTCGTCATCACCATGAAAACGGACGAAGGCATCGAGGGGCACTCCATGGGCTTTGCCGGACGTGGCGCCGAAATGGCGGGCACGATTGCGGCCACGGCGCTGAAACCGTTCTTCCTCGGGCGGGATCCTTTGTTTCGCGAAAAGCACTGGCAGGAATTCCGGACCTACGACCGCTGGTGGCATCACGTGCCGATCTATTCCTATGGGCCTTTTGACATTTGCCTGTACGATATCGCGGCCAAGGCCGCCGGCCTTCCCCTGTACCGACTGCTCGGGGCTTTTCGTGACAAGGTTCCGGTCTATGCCAGTTCGTTCGTGTTGCCTGCGGTCGAGGACTATGCCCGGCAGGCGCTGGAAGTGAAGCAACGTGGCTGGCATGCCTACAAACTGCATCCGCCGGGCAAGCCGGAATTCGACCTGGCGGCGTATCGCGCTTGCCGGGATGCGGTTGGCGAGGACTTCAGGCTGATGGCAGACCCGGTAGCGGCCTACAGCTATGAGGAAGCCTTGCGGGTGGGACGGGAACTGGAGCGCTTGCACTTCACCTGGTTTGAAGAACCGGTGTTCGACGTCGATTTCAGTTCCTTGCGTAAGCTACGGGCGAAGCTCGACATTCCAATCTGCGGTACGGAGGTTTTGACCGGTTCGCACTATTCGACCGCACAGTGCATTGCGGCCGGAGTCGTCGACATCGTTCGCACCGACGTTTCCTGGAAAGGAGGCGTGACTGCGGTGATGAAAACCGCCCACCTGGCGGAGTCATTTGGGGTTCGTTGCGAATTGCACACCACCATCTACCATCCCCTTGAAATCGTAAACTTGCATTGTTGCGCCGCCATCGCCAACTGCGGATTCTTCGAGGTTCTCTATCCTTTCTCCGCTCTGCAATTCGGCATGAAGAACCAGATCACGATGGATGACGCAGGATACGCCTACCCTCCCAGTGCTCCCGGTATCGGGGTAGAGTGGGACTGGGATTTTATCGACCAGTGCACCACCAAGATTCTTTGAGCCGTTGCTCCCGAGGCCGGTTTTGGGCTACAGTGCGCTCGAATGTTCAGGCGGCTTTTGCTGATCGGTCTCTTGTGGTGTCCGCCTGTTCCCCTCCCGGGTCAGGACATCGACGCCAATCTCTCCATCGAGAACCGCAGTCCTTCGACCGTGGCTGACCAGATCGCCGACCCTCGAGAACGCCAGGCGTTCGTCGCCCTGTTCCAACTGGCGCCGCCCTCCCAGATGCTGGAGCGCGCCACGGCTTTTCTCGAGCGTTTTCCGCAGTCGGCGTTTCTCGCTCAAGCCTATGACGTGGCCGCGCGCGCCCATTTCGATCTGGGTAACTATGGCGCCGGACTGGAGTCTGCGGAGAAATCCCTGGTCCTGTTGCCGGAGAATCCTGTTTTGCTGGTTTCGGTCGCGGACGTTGAGGCGCGAGAACATCGCAACCAGACGGCGATTTCCCATGCCCAGGATGCGCTTTGGGATCTGGATCGCTTCACGGCCCCGGGCTCCGTGGATCGGCAAAACTGGCCTGAGGTCAAGCGCGGTTTCAAGGCCAGGGCGCATTTCGCTCTGGGACGGGCCATGCTCAATCAGGCGCTCGAACTCGCCTCCGGAGAGGCCCGGACGGGTTTGCTCAACCGCTCGAAGGCATCCCTGATCGAGGCGCGACAACTCAACCCTGCCGACGTGGAGGTCACCTACCTCCTCGGCTTGGCCTACCTGGCTGCGCTGGAACCGCGGGCTGCCGCCGATGCTTTCGCCGTGGTCTACGAGGGTCATGGGGATTTTGCTTCTCAAGCCGAGCAAAACCTGCGCGCGATTTACCGGGCACTGAAGTTCGATCCATCGCTTACCTTCGATGGTTTTGCGCAACAATCCGCCGAACGCGGCCGGTCTGGCCCACGGGCTCAGCCCGGGGGATCCCCGGCGGCGATGCGCGCCCAGGCGCTTCCGGGCTACGCTGGCTCGTCCTCGTGCCGGGGTTGCCACGCCGACATATACCGGCAGTGGGCACAGACAGGAATGTCCCGAATGCTCCGCCCCTACGCTCCAGCCAACGTCATTGGCGACTTTCAGAGCAACAACAAGTTTTTTCTCGGTGACGAAGCCCAATACCGCGATGGAAAGCTGGAGGTAAAGGCTGGTCCCACGCAGACCTTGTTTGCCCGCATGGTGCTCCACCACAATCGCCACTACTTCGAGATCCACCAGTCCGACGGCAAGTGGCACACCTATCCCGTCGACTACACCATCGGCTCTAAGTTTCAGCAAGCCTACGCCACCACGCTCGCCAACGGGGAGATCCATGTGTTTCCCATTCAGTACAGTGCCTTGCAGAAGCGGTGGATCAACTACTGGAAGATCATTGATGCAGCCGGAAGCGAACGAGCCGATCTTCGCTCCTGGCAGAGACTAGACGCTGCCACCAGCTACCAGGCGATTTGTGCCGTTTGCCACACCAGTGAGCTGAGCACCCTGGCGGGAGGCGGCTTTACGCCCGAGGGCGTGAGCTTCCGCGAGCCGGGGATCGGCTGTGAGATGTGTCATGGCCCCTCCGAGACCCATGTGATGGAAATGGCGATGGGGGAGCGGAACCCGAAGCAGGCCACCGAGCCACCGGTAAATTTCTATGCCCTGGGAAACCGTGATTTCGTGCTCATTTGTGCCCAGTGCCATATGCAGTCCGCGATCCGCACACCAGGCCCGCGGGGCGAATTGAACTACCGCACTGTCGGCTGGTTCGTTCCCACCAATCCCAGCATTCCATTCGGCGAATTTTCCCGCAAAGGCTTCTACAAGGATGGACGCTTTCGTCAGACCACTTTCATGGTGGAAGCTTTAGAGCGCTCGAAGTGCTTCCGGCTCGGCGAGGTAAGCTGCGGCAACTGCCACGATCCCCACGCACACGACGCCGCCAGCAATCTGACGTCGCTCAAATTCCGCGATCGGCCGAACCTGATGTGTACGGGGTGCCATAACCGTTGGGGCGATGCCGGGAGCCTGGTGACCCACACGCATCATGCCGCGGAGTCCGAAGGCAGCCGCTGTGTCTCCTGTCACATGCCCCGTATCATGGAGTCGGTGCTGTTCCGCGCCCGCTCCCATCAAATTGACGACATTCCCGATGCCGCGATGACCCAGCGTTTCGGACAGCAGGAGAGCCCCAATGCCTGCCTGCTCTGTCACGCCGACAAGAGCTTGCCGTGGCTTCAAGACCAGTTGCAGACGTGGAGGTCGGGCGACCACAATGCGGCCGGCACGCGCTAGACACCACGACCCAAGGCTGCGGCATGTCCTCGGAACCGCAATTCTCGCCATCCCGCTCAGCCTGCTGGCAGTAGCGCAAACCATCCCCCACCCGGCGGGAAAGCCATCTACCTATGTTGGCTCTCAGGCTTGTGCCAAGTGCCATGCCAGCATCTACCAGTCGTACGCACGCACCGATATGGGCCGCTCGATGGCGGAGATCACCCCTTCCCTTCCGCTGCTCGAAAAGTGGGCGGCGCCGGTGAGCCTCTTCGATCCTCGCCTGGATCGCCACTTCGAGGTCTATGTCAGGGATGGAGCACTCTACCAGGCAGAATTCCAAACGGCCGCGGGCGGCGAAGAAGTCTTTCGTGACGTGCACAGAATCGACTGGATCATAGGCAGCGGCGCCAACGGCCTGGGCGGGATCGTCAAACGCGGCGATTACCTGTTTGAAGCGCCTCTGTCCTTTTATGCAAGAAAACAGACCTGGGGCCTCTCCCCGGGCTATGAATTTTATGACTACGGTTTCAACCGTCCGATCCTGCCGGCATGCATTGCCTGCCACAGCGGACAGCCAAGCCCCGTGCTGGGAGGCAATGGAAGGTTTCTCGAACCACCGTTCACTGAATTGGCCATCGGCTGCGAAAATTGTCACGGACCAGGCGAACAACATGTGTTGGAAATGCAGCTATCCTCCTCAGCCGAGACGGCCAGCAGTTCGATCGTGAACCCAGCGAAGCTCTCGCCCTGGCTGGCCAACAACATCTGCATGTCCTGCCATCAGATCGGGGATGCCCGTGTCTTGCGCCCCGGGAAGAGCGATCGCGACTTTCACCCTGGTGACCCGCTCGAGCAGACCCTCAGCGTGTTCATGGTTCCTTTCAGCCGGGAATCGGCCCCCAAGGACGACCTCCTGGAACACTACCTTTCGATGCGACTCAGCAAGTGTTACCGCAGCAGTCGAGGACAGCTCTCCTGCATCAGCTGTCACGATCCCCACGTGCAGCCCACGTCCCCGGAGGCGCCCTCCTATTTTCGCCATAAGTGCCTGGCGTGCCACACCGAGAAGAGTTGCGCGGTGCCGCAGCCGTTACGGCAGCGTGAAGATCCGCCCGACGACTGCGCCGGCTGCCATATGCCGAAACGAAGCGTTACGGTCATTTCCCATACCGTTTTGACGAATCATCGCATCGTGGCCACTGCCGAGGAACCGTTCCCCGACGAAGCATTCCACATGACGTCTCCCCTGCTTCCGGACCTGGTTCAGTTGAACCGAGATCCGGGAACCACCGCAACCCCATCGCCACTCACTTTGCTGGAGGCATATGCACAGGTACTGGGGGCACATCCAGAGTATCGGGAACGCTACTGGGCTCTGGCGCGCCAACTGGAAGCCACGCAGCGGGACAACGTCTTCGTTCTGGAAGCCCTGGCCGACTGGTCGCTGCAGAAGAAAAACAGCGAGGGTGCCTCCGCAGCCATCGAGTACTTGAGCGCGGCGGTTGAAAAGGGATCCTCGACTCCGGCCGACTTCGCACAACTGGCAACGCTGTTCATCGCCTCCCGCCGCCCTCCCCAAGCGATCGGCGTCTTGCAGAAAGGGATTGCCCTGGTGCCATACGATCCCGAACTCTACCAACTCATGGCCAAGGCTTATCGAGAATCGGACAAGGTGCAAACGGCCTGCGAGATTCTGGATCGTGCAGTTCAGAAGTTCCCGCAACACCCGGGGCTGCGCCAGATGCGTAAAGACTGCACTCCCGCGGCCGGTGCCAAGGGGAAGTGAATCAAATTCGCAGGCCGTCGGAAGCTAGCCACGAGCCGGTGTGGTAGTGCGGGGCCCGATTTGCTTGGCCGGCGAGAATCCTATGGCAGCCGAGATCGCGTCGGCTGCTGAGGTTACGGCTTCGGCAAGCACGGCCACCTGATTCGGACTGATGCGAGTGGTGGGACCCGACACGCTCACGGCCGCCACCGGTTCGCCACTGGCTTCGCGCACCGGAGCGCTGACGCAGCGCGCTCCAGCGACCGCTTCTTCGTCGTCCACGGCGTAGCCCTGGCGGGCGACCTTCTCCAGTTCCTGGCGGAACTGCACCAGGTTCATGATCGTCTTCGGAGTAGAAGCCTGAAACGTGATGCTGCCGAGGACATTTTTCCGTTGCTCGTCAGGAAGAAACGCAGTCAGCGCCTTGCCCAAGGCGGTGGCATGCAAGGACCGGCGCGTGCCCACCCGCGACGCCAGACGAAACTCGTGCGGACTTTCAATCACATCTACGTACAACACCGTCCCTTGATCGAGCACGGCCATGTTCACTGTCTCCCTGGTTGCTCGCCATAAATCCCACAGGATTGGTCGCGCCACCGCTTGCAGGGTTGCTCGATGATTGATGTGGGTGGTCATCTGCCAGAAGCGGGGGCCCAAGAGATAGGAGCCGTCCTCCATGCACATCAGGTAACCCTCACGCTTCAGGTGCTTCAAAAACCGGTGAGCGGTGCTCTTGTGGATGCCCGTAAGATCAGAGATCGCTTTCAGGCCCAGTCCTTGGGGAGCGCTCTGGATGGCCTCCAAGACTCGTAACACTTTCGAAATGACTCCCACCGGCGCAGCGGCTGACGTCCTTCTTTTGACCATTGAGATACCCTGATGGTTTTGCAACCTGATTCCCGGTCCCGAAAAAATTCACGCCGAGACAGCGGCGGCGACCCGAGGTGGGACAGCATTGCACCATGTGAGATGAGCCGGGCGCGGACCGCTCACTTGGCCGTGCATTGTACCATTGACTGAAACTGGATTCAAACATATGAAATTTTTTAATTGACAAGATTGAGTAGGGAGTGGTACCTAAGCATCCCGAGGGGTTTGTCCGTTGGCGGGCAGGGGCGTGGGGCCCGAGCCCGCAGTCCAGCTTTCTATATCGATCCATCCATAGTGTTAGAGAACGCGGTGGGCTTAGGGCGGATGCGTTCCTGCTGCCGAGGAGGGCTGACGATGAGTTGCGGAATTTCCTCTAGGACTTTGAAGTTTTCGCTGCCGGCAGTGACCATCCTTGTGGTCGCAATGGGTCTGGTCTTCCCCGGGCGAGCGCGGGCGCAGGCAACCGCGACGGTAAATGGAACCGTGCGCGATATCAGCGGTGCTGTAATTGCCGATGCCGAGGTAACCCTTCACAGCAAGGCAACCAGCCTGGACCGCACTACCACCAGCAACAGCGTAGGCGCCTATGTCATCCCGCAAGTACAGCCAGGCGACTATGACCTCAAAGTCAGTAAGACCGGTTTTCGCACGCAAGTTCAGACCAACATTAGCCTGGCAGTAAATCAGACTGCCACGTTCGATACAACCATGACTCCGGGTTCGGCGCAGGAGACCGTTCAGGTGCAGGCGAACGCTGCCACCCTGGAGACCACCACTTCGGAGCTCGGGGAAGTCATCGTGCAGGACCAAGTGAACGACTTGCCCCTGAACGGCCGGAACTTCACCCAACTGCTGAACCTTACCCCGGGTGTCAGCACGGTGAATGTGTCGCAGAATTCCGCCACCAGCGGTGGGGTCTGGTCGAATCCCATCGGCACTTTCTCTTATCCGGCAGTCAACGGCCAGACCAACCGGAGCAACCTGTTCCTGCTCGATGGGGTGAACGATCAAGGCTCCTTCGGCAGTACCTACGGCGTGGCCCCGATCGTGGACGATATTACAGAATTCAAAGTCCAGTCTCACAATGACGACGCGTCCTTTGGCGGCGTGATGGGCGGAGTCATTAACGTGGCGACGAAGTCAGGGACGACCCAGTACCGCGGCGCGGCATGGGAATTTCTCCGCAACACGGCGTTCGATGCTCGCAACCCGTTTCTCACGAAGGTCACGCCCTTCGAGCAGAACCAGTTCGGTGCGGCATTCGGTGGTCCGGTTTGGATACCAAAGCACAGCGGCGAGCCGAAGACCTTTTTCTACCTCAGCTATGAGGGGTTCCGGAACCATACCGCCTCGGCCAACTTCTACAACACGCCCACGACGCAGCAATTGACTGGCGATCTTACTGGCATTGCTGGACAGATCTATAACCCCTTCAGCGTCGTTGCCAACGCCGCTTCTCCTAGTGGATTCAGCAATCAGCCTTTCATGTGCGACGCTTCCGGCAATCCTTTGACGCCGGTCAACAACATTCAGCCCGCAGGCATACCCTGCAACAAGATGCCGAGCACCATGATCGACCCGAACATGCTGAAGTACGCCCAGACGGTGTATCCGGCCCCTAACCTCACGGGCAACCCTAATTTCAACGGGTTGGACCAGTCCCCGGTGATTACTCGCCAGGATGAATGGAACGTGCGGCTGGATCATCGCTTCGGCGACCATGACAGCATTTGGGCTCGATACACGGGCTTTTACCAGCCGGTCAGCGGCTCTGGCGGCTTCGTTGGCTTTGTCCATGACCAGACCACGCGTGGTTACAACGTCGGGGTCAACTACATCCACACCTTCAACAGCAGTACCCTGATGGCAGCGCACTTCGCGCGCACAGATATCAGCATCGATCAGGGATCGAATTACACCACGGCTCCTCCCAGTTTCGGAACCGAGGTCTTTGCTCCCAACTTCGCCGGCAACTTTATTGGTGGAATTTCCATGATTCCCGAGGTGGTGGTTCAGTCCTACATTGGGAACCCGAATCCCAGTGCACACGGCGCTGCCCAGGTCGACGACACCCGGGTGTCGAACATTTGGGAGTACGGGGGAGATTTCACCAAGAGCTTTCGCCATCACACGCTGAAGGCGGGCGCCAATTTCGCATCCAACAACTCGAACGCCCTTTACCTAAACTCCAATGTAATATTCGCTGCCGGAAACACAGCGAACGCAGTGGACCTGACCGGCGGAAATTCGCTCGCGTCCTTCCTGCTGGGCGTGCCGGTTTCGGCCGCGCGCCGGAACGTTGTTGAAACTGAACACGGTGGCTGGGTGGACGGGTTCTACGTGATGGACCAATGGAAGGCAACCAGCAAGCTCAGCGTGAATGTCGGCCTAAGGTACGACCTAACGCTCATGCCGATCTATGGTGACAACGGTCACAATAACAACTTTGTGGGTGACATGAATTTCAATAACGGGACCTACATTCTGGCCCGCCTTGCTCCCTCCTGCCTCACCAGTCCGGCGCCCTGCATTCCCGGGGGAACCTTACCGGCGAACGTGGTTGTCACACCGCTTTCCAACAATGCCATCTACCACAATGACTTGTACAACATCCAACCTCGCGTCGGCATGGCGTATCAGATACTGCCCAGGACCGTGTTGCGTGGTGGCTACGGACGCTTCTACGACAACTGGGCGGCCATCACCCAGACCGGCCAGAACTACGAAGGCACCTGGCCCGATATTGGTCAACTCGGTGCCAGCAACCTGAACCCTCTGACCGGCACTCCAACCGCGCCGGCCAATGATCCGCTCCATCTCGGGAGCACTTCACCGATGCCTGCCCCCACGCCCTTCACCCAGTCCACCTGGTTCGCCGACCCGTATTTGAAGCGACCGTATGCGGATATGTGGAACTTCGGTGTCCAACAGCAAGTCACACAGAGCTCCGTGTTGACCGCGAACTACGTGGGAGCCGGCGGGCGTAAACTGGACATTGGAGGCGCCTACAACGTCGCCTTGACCCCAGGTCCCGGGCCGACCCAGCCCCGTGCACCCTACCCTTACATTGGTGCCACGGCCTATGACCGCAGTGTCGGCTGGAGCAGCTACAATGCGCTGCAGGTTTCGATGAATGGTCGGATGCAGCGAAACCTAACCTACCTGGTTTCCTACACCTGGTCCAAAACCTTGGATCTGGGCTGCACCGGCTGGTACGGCGTTGAAGGCTGTTCCATTCAAAATCCCTATAATCTGAAGGCAGATAAGGGACCAGCAGCGACCGATTTGCGGAACATCTTCTCGGCCTCCTGGGTCTACAAACTTCCCTTCGGTCGCGGACAGAAGTTCACCTCGGACAATCGCGTGGTCAATGCCCTGATCGGCGGCTGGGACATCCGCGGGGTTGTATCCTTGAGCTCGGGAATTCCGTTTGACGTCGGCACGGCCAAGGACATTGCGAATACCGGCAACTACAACTATGGCAACGGATACGGGTATGAGCGGTTGAATCTCATCGGATCCCCTTACCCATCCAACAAGTCCCCCGCGCAGTGGATCAACCAGGCATCCTTTGCGTTGCCCGATCCCTTTACCTTCGGTGATCTCGGGCGGGACTCGTTGCGCTCCGATTCCTACAAGAACGTGGATTTGGCCGTTGCCCGTGAGTTTCCGTTCACTGAGCGATGGCGTTTGGAGTTCCGCTTCGACATGTTCAATGCCTTCAACACTCCAGTTTGGAACGTCCCTGTCACCAATGTGGACAATCCTAACTTTGGAGTCGTAACCAGCACCTATAACACAGCCCGGCAGTTGCAGTTCGCGCTCAAACTTTACTTTTGAGGCAGGATTACGGGGTGGATACCGGCCTGGCTCGGTTGCGGTCAGGGTCAACCGTACCCGTGCCAGTTCCGGCATGATGGTTCGCCCTGCAAGGCTGCCTTACACCGATATATCCGAGTTCTTTCAGGCCAGACGGTCGGATTCCCCCTCCTGGAGCTAAACTCTCTACCGGGTTCTGTCTGGGCGGCGCCCATGAGCACTGCGCAACGAATGTCAGGGATGCGCAAGCCGGCGGCGCCCAGCGGACCGCCGGGAGGCTTCAGGATGTGGGTGGTTGGGAGGATGTGCGCACTCTGGAGGCTGGGTGGGCTGATGACGCTGGTCAGCATATTCGCGGCAGCCTCGCCACACACGCCCTCGGCTCAGGCGGTGACCCCCGCATCCAAAATGCCCGATTCCTGCCTTAAGCAACCCTCAGAAAAGATCGCGGGTTTGCTCGAAAGCCTCCACGATCACCCGACCGCCGGTGCCTGGAATACCCTGGGAGTCCTGTATGCGCAGGCCAACCAGGTGTCGTGTGCCATTCCTGCGCTAGAGAACGCGATTCGACTCTCCGCCGCGGACTGGGAACCTCACTATAATCTGGCCCTCGCGTTGCTAAGACAGGGAGAACGCACGGACGCGAAACGGGAGTTGCAGACAGCCATCCGGCTCAAACCCAATTCCGTCAGTTCTCACTTCGCGTTGGGCTCGCTCCTGCGGGAGGAAGGTAAGCTCGCTGCGGCCGGTGCGGAATTTCGCGCCGCTCTGAACAGTGACTCCAGTTTCACTCCCGCCGTCCTCCAGTTGAGCCAGGTCTTGCTGGCAGAGGGTCATCCGCAGGCAGCCCTCGCCTGTCTGGAGGAAGCCAACCGGCAGAAGCTCTCCTCCAGCCAGTCTGAATCGGTTCAGGCAGCCCTCGCCTTGGCCTATGCGCAAAATGGCGATTGGGCAGAAGGCCTGGCCATTTTGGAGGTCTTGATCGCGTCCCAGCCGGATGCCGCCGATCCACAGTTTCGCCTTGGCCAGCTTTATGCCCGACGCAATCAATCCTCCGACCAGGAATCCGCCGCCGCTCATTTTCGCGAGGCCCTGCGCCTGGATCCAGACCTGAATGACGCCCGCATCGAACTCGCGCGGTCGTTGTTGTCTCGGAAAAACTACGCGGAGGCGCTCCCCGTCCTCGAGGAATGTGTCGCCCGCGATCCCGGCAGCACACAAGGCTTCTATCTTATGGGCTTGGCCCATGAGGGTCTGGGACAGACACAGGCGGCAACGGATGCACTCCGCAAGGCGGTAAGTCTGGATCCCAAGGATGCTCAGGCCCGGCAGCGGTTGGGCACCTTGCTGGCTGGTGCGGGAAGGAATGGGGAAGCACTCAGCCAGTTGCAGGTGGCAGAACGGCTCAATCCGCTCGATCCCCAACTTCATCAGGAACGGGCAGCATTGCTGGAACAAACCGGAAACCAGGCGGCGGCGCGTCAGGAACGAGCCCAAGCTGCGGCTCTGGTCGCTCAGGCCAATCAAGAAGCAGTCATTGCCGCATGGACGGATCAGGCCAACCACGATCTGTCCGCGGGCCATGCACAAGCCGCCGCCGAAGGCTACCGAAAGGCGCTTCAGGCTCACCCCAACGATCCCAGACTTCATTACAACCTGTCACTGGCTCTGGACCAGATGGGCGATGTGGCCACCGAACGCAAGGAACTGCAGAGGGCCGTTGCCCTGGACGACAGCTTCGCCGATGCCCAGAACCAGCTCGGGCTGCTGGCCCTAAAAGGGGGTGACCTCGACGAAGCAGAACGGCGCTTCAAAAAAGCGCTCGCTGTCGATGCCAACTACGCCGAAGCTGCGGGCAACCTGGCGATCGTCTACAGCGAACGCGGCAACGACGCGGACGCTGTTCGCTGGCTTCAAGAGGCGATACGGCTGGACCCAAAATACGCCAAGGCCTATGTCAACCTTGGGCTCTTGCTGGCACGCAAAGGGGCCTTGGCTGACGCCGAGCAGCAGCTTCGCAATGCCATCCAGATCGACCCGGCTTATGCGGACGCCTATTCCGCCCTGGGCATGGTCCAGGCTAAGACCGGAAGGAACTCCGACGCCGTGGGCAGCTTTCGAAGAGCGCTAGCCCTTGATCCGCATTCGGCGCAGGCGCACCTGAACCTGGGCATCGCCCTGGTGGACAACTATGATCGCAGCGCTGGGTTGCAGGAATTTTCCGAAGCACTGCGCCTCGATCCCAAGCTCGCGGCCGCGCATGCCAATCTCGGCCGCTTCTACTACGAGACCGGCAAGTATGCGGACGCACAACCGGAGTTCGAGACCGCACTGCGACTCAAGCCGGAGTCCGCCGAAGCCCTCTATTTCCTGGCTCTCACGGAGCGTCAACTCGGCGCCGTGGAACGCTCGTCGCAGCTTCTGGGAAAGCTCGTCCAGCTTCAACCCGGCAACGCGGACGCCCAATTCCTCCTGGGGCAAAACCTGGAACGCGAAGGAAACGCCCCTGGCGCGGTGGAACACTGGAAACTGGCGCTCGAAGCCGATCCCGACCACTCCCAGGCGCTTTACAGTCTGGCCAGGGCTCTCAAGAAGCTGGGGGACCCGGAGGCGCAGAAGTATCAGGATCGCTTCGATGCCCTGCAGAAGAATCAGCAGATCACGGACCGGGTCCAGGAACTGGGAAACTTCGCCTTGCAGGCGGCCAATGCTCAGAACTGGCCTCAGGCGATAGAACTGATGACGGAAGCAATCCAACTCTGCGGCAACTGCCCCCAGGGCGCCCACCTGCACCGGAACCTGGGACTCTTTTACGGTCGAACGGGCAGGATCGAAGAGGCCGAGAAAGAGTTGCACACGGCACTGAAGCTGGACCCTCAGGACGTTGATGCCCAGAAGGCTCTGTCAGTCCTGGAAGGACTTCAGGCGGTACAGGCCAGGTAGTAGCGCTTGGCTTGGGGAGAGCCTCTTGACCACCCGCGTCAGCGCGGGATGGGAGGCTCTGAAAAGGAGGCATGTCCTGAAAGACTCGGGCAACTCGGGAGATCCGTTCCGCCTTGACGGTAAGCGGGCGGTGATTACGGGGGCGGGCAGCGGGATCGGACTCGCGATCGCCAAGAGATTCGCCCAGAGTGGAGCCTGCGTTCGCCTGCTTGACATCGAGCAGAGCGCGGCAGAAGCGGTTGCTCACGACATTGCCCAGAATGGCGGCAACGCCAAAGCCGTGGCCTGCGACGTCTCCGATTCGGCAAGCGTGCGCGCTGCCTTCGGCCAGGTGTTCCAGGAAGGGCGCACGCACGTCCTGGTCAATAACGCCGGCATCTCCCACGTTGGCAACTTGGAAAACACGACAGAACCGGATTTCGAAAGAATCTACTCCGTCAATGTCAAGGGGATGTACCACTGCATGCAAGCTTCGGTAAGCCACATGAAGACGGAGGGCGGCGGGGTCATCCTCAACCTGGCCTCGATTGCGGCGACCGCCGGGCTGAAGGATCGCTTCGCCTATTCCATGAGTAAAGGAGCAGTCGTCGCCATGACCTATTCGGTGGCCAAGGACTACTTGGCTTTCGGCATCCGCTGCAATTGCATTTCTCCCGCGCGGGTGCATACGCCCTTCGTAGATGGATTTCTCAAGCTCAACTATCCCGGAAGAGAGCAGGAAATGTTTGCCGCGCTGGAAAAAGCCCAGCCCCTCGGCCGCATGGCCACGCCCGAGGAAGTGGCCGCTCTGGCTCTGTTCCTTAGCTCGGACGAAGCCTCCTTCATTACGGGTGTCGACTATCCCCTCGACGGCGGGTTCATGAATCTCCGCGGCTGACCATGGACCTCGAACTTCGAAACAAAGTGGTGCTGATCACGGGCGGGGCCAAGGGCATTGGTCGAGCCATCACCAGGAGCTGCGCCGAGGAGGGCGCCCTTCCCGTCGTCGCCGACCGGGATGCCGAAGCCTGTCACCGGCTCGAGGCCGAGCTTCGCCATGCCGGGCTGGCTGCCCGCTTCTTCACCATGGATCTTGCCTCGCCCGAGAATTGCCGGGCCATCGTGTCCCGCACCGTGGACTCCTGCGCGCGCATCGATGCCCTGGTTAACAACGCGGGAGTCAACGACAAGATAGGTCTGGAACACGGCAGTCCCCAGGAGTTCGTGCATTCGCTGGAGCGCAACCTTCTCCACTACTACGCCATGGCGCATTTCGCCCTGCCGCACTTGAAACAGTCCGGCGGAGCGATCGTGAACATCAGTTCCAAGACCGCAGTCACCGGACAGGGCCACACCTCCGGCTACGTCGCATCCAAGGGAGCCATCCTCGGCCTGACGCGGGAGTGGGCCGCCGAACTGCTCCCCTACGGGATACGGGTCAACGCTGTGGTGCCCGCAGAGGTCATGACTCCGCTTTATGAGAGCTGGTTGAACAGTTTTCCCAACCCGGAGGAAAAGCTCAAGGCTCTCGTCGCCAAGATCCCGCTGGGCAGGCGAATGACTGAGCCGGAGGAGATCGCGGCCACTGTGGTCTTCCTGTTGTCCGCTAAGGCGGGACACACCACGGGCCAGCACTTGTTTGTAGACGGCGGCTATGTCCATCTTGATCGCGCCTTAACCTGAAACGCTATGACCAACCAGCCTGTACCCATCACAGAACGACGCTATCGCTGGCCGCTGATGCTGATCACGAGTCTCTTCTTCCTGTGGGCCCTGGGCGTCAATCTGAACGACGTTTTGATTCCGCATTTCAAAGAAGCCTTCGGTCTTTCCGACTTCAAATCGTCTCTCATTCAGACCGCATTCTTCGTGGGATACCTGGTCGCCGCCTTGCCCGCAGGCTGGTTGATGGAGAGGATCGGTTACAAAAAGGGCATCCTGATTGGGCTGCTCACTTGCGCCACGGGCAGCATTCTTTTCGTTCCTGCGGCCTCGATCCGCCTGTATGGCTTTTTTCTCTTCGCCCTGTTTGTCATGGCCTGCGGGCAGAGTGTCCTGGAAGTCGCCGCCAATCCGTATGTGACCACTCTTGGGCCTCCGGAAAGCTCGGAGCGTCGGCTGAACCTCGCCCAATCGTTCAATGCCGTGGGCGCCTTCGTCACTCCCATCATCGGAGCGGCTTTCATTCTCTCGGGGTTGTCGCATTCCCAAACCGCTGCCATGACCTCGGTGGAACGCGGGGCCTATCGGGCGATCCAAGCCAATTCTGTGAAGATGCCCTATCTCGTGATCACCTGTCTTTTCTTGGCGGTTGCGGCACTCATTTACTTCGCCCATCTTCCGGAGATACAGGAAGAGGGCGGAGAGGACTTGGAAGACGTAAAGAGAAAAGGCTTGCGCGGTCTGTGGCCTCACAAGCACCTGGTGAAAGGTGTGGTGGCGCAGTTCTTCTACGTTGGCGCGCAGGTCGGCGTCGCCAGTTTCATCATCCGTTTCGCCCAGTTCAACACCCCGGATATGCCCGCGAAGATCGCAGCCACTTACCTCAAGGCGCACTGGTTCGGATTCATGATCGGACGATTTGCCGGTTCAGCGATCATGAAGAAGGTCCCGGCTCCCACCTTGCTTTCCATTTTCGGGGTCTCGGCGTTGACCTGCCTTTCCGTGGTCCTGTTGGGCCGGGGACCGGCCCAGATTTGGGCGATCGTTCTACTCGGCTTCTTCCATTCGATCATGTTCCCTACCATCTTCGCTCTCAGCGTGAAGCATCTGGGCGCCTATACCAAGCTGGGCTCGTCCTTCCTGATCATGTCGATCATTGGTGCCGCCATCATCCCCGCGTTGATGGGCTACATCTCTGACAGGAGCACAATCCGATACGCTTTCCTTGTGCCTCTGTTGTGCCATGTGTACGTTCTGTACTTTGCCCTTCGAGGGTACCGACCTGTACCGCTCTCCTACAGTCCCAACCAGACAATCATTGCCGGATCCTACAAGTGAGTGCGCCGGTTGAACCGGCTGCGTCTTCCTTGGGGGTTGGCTGGAGGTCTCGGTAACGCCGCCGGCTGCACGGCATCCCTGCGCCCCGGTTCGGTTTTCCGCATAGCAGCCTGGCCGTTCACCTGTCGCTGATGGAGAGCCCGCGAAGTTCACGGCAGGTTTCGGCGAGCACGCGGAGTTTCTTGCGCGTGATATCGAGCGGAACGTGGCCGAAGCCACATTCACTGGTCAGCAGGAGTCGCTGCGGAGGAAAATGTTCAAGCGCGGGCTCTAAGCGCTGGCGGACGATCGCGGGCGTTTCCATAACGTCACTCCGCTGATCGATGACGCCGAGCGCGAGATCGCCTTTGAAGTCCCACTGTTTCCACAAATCCATGAGGTCGTAGCCGAGCGTGCAATGCTCGAGCAGCACTTCATCGATATGGACGGTGCGAAACCCGGCTACGAGATCCGTGTACCTGGTGAAATAAACCCGCTTGCGACGCGGATTGCCGCCACAGACGTGGAGAGCGACCCGAACCTTGGGGAGGGAGGCGATGAGCTCATTGAGGATTTCAGCGGACCAGACGCAGTCTTCGGGCGACTCGGTCCACATGGGCTCGTCGAATTGAATATAGTCACAGCCGGCGGCGATGACTTCGCCCAGTTCGTCGGCGAGAACCTTGGCGTAGGCGCGGCAGAGCGACGGCTCGTCCGGATAAAGATCAGGTCGTTGGTTGACGCTGAAGCGGGTGAGGACGTGGGGACCGGTGACGGTTTGCTTCACGCGGCAGCCCGCCGGTGCGGCGTCGCGCGCCAGCCGCCAGTTGCGCGCGAGTTCGAAGCGCGGGTTCTTGATTTCGTCGACAACCCGCGCGCACTCAATGGCAAAGCCCGCTGTACCGAAGCTTTGCTTGAGCATGCTCTCGAACGTCACGCCGTCGAGACGCTTCTGGTAAAAATAGTACATGTTTTCCCGATAGCCCTCGCCATCGCTGATGACATCGAGGCCGAGATCAGCCTGGTCGCGCGCCGCCCAGCGGATCAGGTCGTCGATCTCAGAGCGGGAAAGCGTCGGCTTCTTCATGGTATCGGCGACGCTTGTGTTGCGCGGATAACTGCCGACAACGGTGCTGGTGAATGGGTTCATGGTTCTGCAATGCGGCTCAGACGGCCGGCAGGCCGGCAGCCGAGCGTGCTTCGTTGATGTGAGCCCGAACCCCTTCCTCAAGGGGGCGTGGAGCGAAATCTATTTCGCGAATCAGGCGCATGCCGTCCTGGTTGTCAATCAGAGGGGTGCCACGGCCGCTGCTGTCGAAATCAATGCGCGCATCGGGAAGCCACTTCTTCACAATCGCGGCCAGACCGGCGGCCGTGATCGACTGGCCGCCGCTATTGTACGCAAAGTGTGCGAGCTTTGGCTTGAGCGCCAGACGCACGAGCTGCTCCGCGCAGTCATCCTTATAAATCCAGGTGTCGCGCGTCTGCGGGCCGAAAGGCAGTGTGACCGGCTCGCCGACCGCGGGCTTGGAGGCGAAGTGCTCGGCCCACATGACCGCACTGCGCTTGCGGCCATGGCCGAAAACCACGGGTGGCCGCGTGCAGACAATGTTCGCACCCAGCCGCTCCGCATACCTGCGACCCATGTGTTCGTTAAGCAGCTTCATAACGGCATAGGTGAAGGTGTGAGTCGCGGGATCACAGAAATCATCCTCCCTGACAGGGCGGTCGCCATAGGGCGCCTGCGATGGACCGTACACCGTCTCGCTGCTGGTGAAGACCAGCCGTACGAACCCACGATGGAGCGCGGCCTCAAACATGTTGGTCATACCGAGGATGTTGACGCGCGTGGAAAGCGAAGTATTGTCGTCCACGACCGGCCCCATCACGTAGGCAAGGTGGATGGCATGAGAGACGTCGGGATGCTTCTTGAAGACGGCCATCACGTCGCGAAAATCGCTGACGTCCATGGCCACGGCATCGAATTCGGTGGCGCCAGCGGCTGCGGCACGCAAATCGGCGATGGCCTGCGTGTCCGGGGAGGAATCCGCCGAAACCGTCGCCACCCCACGGGCCAGGAGATTGTGCACTACGCGCTGGCCAATGAAGCCGAGGCCGCCGGTTACGAGAAACTTCATGGGTCACCCGAGCCGTTCCGCGAAAGCAGTCGCCGTAGATTTCGATGACGAGAAAAGAAGCCAATATCCTATCAAGAGGCTATTCGGGCGACCAACGCTTTTACAGTGCAGAAAGACTTGGGTGAAGTCGCAGGCCAAGCCGCCCAGGAATTGAATCCCCACTGGGCGGCACCCCGGAGAGGCTCACAAAGGCACAGCCGAGACCCCTTCCCTGGACATTCGCATCGCTCCCGGCGGACAATAACCTATGCGACCTGCGCGGGCAGCATGCTTGAAGCAGTGCCTCACTGCCCCGGCACGAAGTGTCCTAATCCTGTTCCCCTTCGCCCTCTTCCTTCTTACCATCGCCAGTCAGGCCCAAACGCCCGACGCCCCCAGCGCGAGCAAATCCTGGACAGCTACCTCCGAATCCGAGGACTCAACCACCCAAAGCCGCAGCCGCACCGTGGAGAGCCACTCGCAAAACGGCAATCGCACCGTCGACAAACGATCCGTCGAGGTCCTCCGCTCCGGAAGTTTCCAGCCTTACCAGGACATCGAGACCGAATCCTTAAAGCTGAACGACACAACTCTTCGCACCACCTCACGCACCTTCACCCGCAATGCCAGCGGCGAGAAAGTTCTGTTTCAGGTGACGGAAGAAGAAAAGCAGGATCTCCCTGGGGGCGCCGTCAAACTCGTTCGCTCCACCTTCAATCCCGACGCCAACGGAAGTCTTCAGCTTGTGCAGCGAGAGGTCCAGGACACAAAAAAGACTAGCCCGAACGTGGAGGAAACCACCACCGCTGTCTTCCTGCCGGGTGTCAACGGCGGTCTGGCTCCTGCCATGAAGGTCCAGGAGCGTCAGGTACACACCGCTGATGACGCCATTCAGTTTCGCAAATCGACTCTGCTTCCGGATGCCGATGGTACCTGGCGCGTCGGAGAGGTTCGCCAAGGCACCATCACCCACGAAGGCAAGGACCGCGTCACCGACGAACGCGTCTCCCGCCCTGGTTCTGATGGCCAGCTTGTCGAAGTTTCACGAACCCTTGGCAAAGAATCGCAAGTTGCTTCCGGAGAAAAGCGGACCACCGTCGAAACTTACTCGACCGATGTTCCCGGGTCAGCCCCAGACGGCAGCCTGCATCTGGTCCAGCGCGTCACCACGGCTCGCCGAGGCACTCCCGGCGGCGCCCAGACCACGCACCGCCAGGTCGAGCAGGTAAACCCCGGCGACCCAAGCGCCAGTCTGCAAATCAAGGTCGTTTCGACCGACGCTACGACCCCGTCCTCTTCCGGAACCCGTGAAACCCGTACGATTCAAGGCCGCGACGCTAACGGCGATCTCAACATCATCTCAGTCGACATGACCCAGTCCGATAAAGCCCCCGCCATTGAGGTCCAGATTGCCCCAGCGGAAAAGCCGAAATCCAAGGCTAAGTGAAGCCTGAGAAGAAAACAGTCGACGGAGAACAGCAGCTCTTTCGGTCGCGGGGTTGGGTTTGAGCACCATTTCCCGCCACTCCGGCAAAACTTTATCGCTTAGGTCAGAAGCCGGTTGCAAAGCGAAGGCTTGCAAAGCCACATCACTGAGACTCGAACCCGAATTGGAGTATAAGGAAAGTTGGCCGGGAGTCGTCCGATAGTCAGCACTCAACCTCAGCAAGCCTAGCGGGCCCGAGTGCGGCGGCGCCCGGCATTATGCGTCTGCGGTGAATCAGCATGCTGTTTTTTTCACGCCTTCTTCTTTTTCGCCAACTGTTCCACCATCCCGTGCAGGGCAGCCTGGGTTTCTTGGCGCCACCACCAGGAGCTAACCTCGACCAACTCTTGAGCGATATCTCGGGCAAATTCCCTGACCAGGTCGGCCCGAGCTTGTCTTCGCGTCAGATCCATGGCCGCCCGGGGAAGTGCGAGCAGATCCTGGCACCAGTTCAACGCCCGTTCCAGAACTCGTTCCGCGGGGACGACCTCGTCCACCAACCCCAACTTTGCTGCTTCCGCTGGCGATACCAGCAGACCGGTCACGGCCAAGCGCTCGGCCTGGCGAGGGCCGACGAGGCGCCGCAGAGCGGATAGAATCAGCGGCGGTAGCGGCAAACCCACTTGCACCTCGCTGAGACCGATCTTTGCATCTCCGTCCGCCGCGACGCGCCAGTCGCAGAAGAGCGCCAGCACGGTTCCGCCCGCGGGAGCGTGTCCGGTGATGGCAGCTGCCAGCGGAATGGGCGAGGAAGCCAGAGCGCTCATCAGCGCATAGAAGTCTCGCCAAACGGCATCCATGGACAGACGGTCAAGCTTGAGTAGGACCGGTACGTCGAGTCCCGCTGAGAACATACCCGGCGAGCCTGAGAGCACCAGGGCGCGTGCCCCGTCGTGCGGAGCCGTTTCCACCGCCTGCAAGAGTGCTGCGATCAGCTCGGGGGACAGCGCGTTCACTGGCGGCCGGTTCAGTCGCAGTTCTCGAACCGCTCCATGCTCAAAAGTAAGAATCATCTACAAGGCCACCCCACGCTTCCTCCAGTAGTCAAGCGCGCTGGCTAAGGTTGCGGTTATGCAAGACACCAGGCTGGCACCCGGCAGTGCCGCAGCCACGAGTACTGTCATCCCCCACTTCCAGCAAGCGCTCTCACCGCGCCAGCGAGCTGAAGTGGAGACCCATAAAGTACGGCCACAGCACGATCGCGAGGACGCCTTTCCAAAGACCCAGGTGTAGAAATCCGATGGTGAAAAGCCAGGCGCCAACCCAAACAGTCCCCATGAAGGTATGCTGTTCGATTCGTATTTTCTGCATTTTGTCCCCGCGGGTATCTGTTTCCAAAAGTCTCCTCCGTCGGTGTTTCCTCCCCGTTTAAAACCAGCATTGTACGCCCGCTGATTCCGCCTCTGTGCCCGGTCGGAGGATATGTAGACTACGGGTGCAGGGAGCTCTGGCTCGCGTCCAAGGCGGCCTCTGCCTTTCGAATCGCCTTCTCGTGCAGCTCCCAGGACCGAATCGCTTTCTGGCATCCTTCCCGCGCCAGGCGGACGCTTAATTGTCTGTCTGCCTCGTCGAACGTCGCCTCAGCATCCATCCTGGCTCGATGCGCCTCATCATCCGCATCCTTCACTTTCCGGGCCAACAGCTTGAGTTCAGGCTCAATCGCCTGGGGAGGCGGGTCGGTGGGTCGCCGCTTCTGGCCCCGGCCATTGGATTCCGCCACCAACTGCTGGTAAGCAGCTGTCAAATCCTGGCGCCAAGCGGCTTTGATCTTCCGGTTCAGCCGGTCCAGAACGGCGTTAGCTTTATCCGCGGTCTCGCGCACGCCTTTCTTCTCCCAGAGCCACGTAAACAGCGACCAATCCATCGCTGCACTCATCAGTGCTTTTGCCTCTTCGACTTCCAGGAGCTTGCGCATATCTCAATCGACAGCTTTTCTCCCAAACTACAAGCAAGGTTTCGCCGGTGACGAAGTACCCAGACAACAAATCCGAATGGTCCGTGTCATCTCAGGTACTGATGCCGACCATAGTCCAACCTGATTGGCTCCGCTGTGACTGCTGTCACGCAGTCAGGTGGGTGAGAGCGGGCTGGCGGCCTGATCGTCAGTTCACCAAGAACCGGGCGTCGCCGCAACCTTTGCTGCGCAAAAACCCTCCTGGGCGCGAATATGCTCCATATGCGGCGGATTCTGGAGTAAGCGAGCAGCGCCACCTTCCGGCCCGCTCCATTTCTGGCAGGCTCGGCGGGTTTATCGGCCTGACAGGCCAATCCATACCGCCCCCACCCCAGTTTCCCGATGTCCAACCTCGGACACTGAACCTTGGAAGAGGTATTCTAGGCAAGACACTGCATCGAGAACTGACTTCTTAGGTCGCGGGTAAAGCATGTCCAAACCGATTACTGAGGTGGTGGTGCTCGGAGCTGGGGTCGCTGGACTCGCATGCGCGCAGGCGCTCTGCGAAGCAGGTCTTCGAGTCACCATTCTCGAAGCGCGCAGCCGTGTGGGTGGACGCATCTGGACCATACATCCCTCTCTGACACACGCGCCGGTCGAACTGGGGGCAGAATTCATCCACGGTCTACCGCAGGAGGTGTGGCAGATTGTGGAGCGTGCCGAACTGCAGACTCACGAACTCTCGGGAAACCGCTGGCGTCTCGAACAAGCGCGGCTGGCACCCGTGACCGGCTCCTGGGATCAGATCGACAGTATCTTCCGCAGGATTGATGAGTCTGCACCAGATCAATCATTCTACGATTTCCTGGAACAGGCTTGTGGGGACCTACCTCGGTATACGAGGATGGAAGCGGCCGCATTTGTAGAGAGCTTTCACGCATGCGACGCGAGCCGCATCAGCGCTCTTGCGCTCGCGCGATGGCATCGCAGCGACCAGGAAATCCAAGGACACCGCGGCTTCCGTTTCCGCAATGGATATGAAGGTCTGGTTCGAGCACTGGTGGCCGCCACCAGGCCTGACCTGCTCACGCTGCGGCTGAACACCGTTGTTACCGAGATCGCATGGAGTCCCGGCACGGTGGAGGTGGCGAGCGAATCGCCCGAACAGCAGCAGGAGCTCAGCATTCACGCAGACGCTGCGGTTGTTGCTCTGCCTTTGGGTGTTCTGCAGGCACCGCCTGGAGCCCTCGGCGCCGTCCGCTTTCGACCAGAACTGGCCGAACAGGCGCTGGCCCTCAAGCAGTTGGAGATGGGGGCGGCGGTCCGGCTTGTCCTGTGTTTCCGCCATTGCTTCTGGGCAGACCCTAAGCTGGTGCGATCGCCCATGCCGGACATGAGTCTGCTCTCGTCTCCAGAAGAATTGTTCCCGACGTGGTGGTCGTCTGTGTCTGCCCAAACCGCCTCGCTGACTGGTTGGTCCGGCGGACCGCGTGCTGATCGGCTCTCCGGCCTCGGAAGGGCAACCATCACGGGGCGTGGATTGGAGGTCTTGCACCGTATCTTCGGAGTGTCCCTGGAAACCTTGCAGGACTTGCTACAAGAGTCCTTTGTGCACGACTGGCAGTCCGACCCTTATTGCCGTGGTGCCTACAGCTACCCTCGTGTCGGAGGAGTGGAAGCCGGGTGCAGACTGGCTGCAGCAGTGGAAAACACCTTATTTTTTGCAGGAGAAGCGACCGACTGCAGGGGACACAACGGGACGGTGCACGGCGCCATCGCTAGCGGCCAGCGCGCCGCCACGAACCTGCTTTCCTCAGTTGCCCGGGCTTGATTTCCCCCTGGCATACATCGGCAAGGCATCGGCGTCGATGTCGATGATGATGCGGCGATGAACTGGCCGACAAAAATGAAGCGGACAGCGCTGTAACCGCGACCGCGAACCCAGCGGTGCCACCGCCGCCTCCGATTCCGGTGTCTGCTCAAATTCGTTTTGATGCTGAAGACTCAATGCACACCTATCCGCACGTGTAATCAGTTCCGAAATTCTCTGCTGTCAAACAACTACGCAGGCAACACCATGTGCTAAGCCGCCACATCAAGGGGATTGCGGCCGCGAATTGAGTCGGGGTAGATTTGTGCGCACATTTGGAGGCTATTCCGATGTCGCCTATGCCACCGGGCAAGTTGAGCTGCTTCATCCTTGTGGGCTTGTTGTCCGCTGGCCTTGTGGCCGCCGCCGCGGATGAACCGGTCCTGACGAAAGAACAGATCAAACAATTTCTTTTGACTGCCAAGGTAATCAAAAGCGCGCCAGCTCACAAAGGCATTACCAATACACTCCGGCTTACCTTGACAGACGGGACAATCACCCATGATGCTCACTTCCAGCCCATCGACGAAAGCGCCATGCTAAAGCAGATGGCCAACGGGCGCACCGAAGTGAACTTCGTCGATTCCTACAGGTACAACATCGCCGCCTACGAACTCGCGGCCATGCTGGGCCTAGATGACATGGTGCCAGTCTACGTGCAACGAAAATATGAGGGGAAAATGGGCTCGTTCGGCTGGTGGCTGCCGGTGAAAATGGACGAGGCCGACCGTGTCAAACAGAAAATACCCGTGCCCGATCCCGATAGTTGGAATAAACAGATGTATAGAGTTCGAGTGTTGGACCAATTGGTCTATGACACTGATCCTAATCTCACCAACGTCCTAATTGGCGAGGACTGGAAAATCTACAGGATTGATTTCAGCCGGGCATTTCGACTTTACAAGGATCTCCAGAGCACAAAGGATTTGGTGCAATGCGACCGGCAGCTGTTCACCAAACTGAAGGCACTCGACGGCAATGAACTGGCAGCAAAAACCAAAGGCTTTCTCAATAAACAGGAGGTTCAGGCGCTCATGGCTCGGCGTGACAAGATTGTGGATCATTTCCAAAAGCTGATCGCCCAAGCAGGTGAGAACCAAGTCCTGTATTAAAGGCGGCAACCAGAAATCAGACCCAGACCACCATGCCGCGAATCCTGCTTCGCGCGTTGCGATGATCAGCCCGCTTAGATCGCTGCGATGGAAAGGTGGAAGACTTGCTCGAACGCGGAACCGGGCCAAGCAACTTGGCCTCCCCGGATGGCCTAAAGCCGTGCCGCACTGACAGCGGCACTTTAGGGAGGACAACGTTGGAAGCAAACCACAAAACCTCGCCCGCCCGGATGGCGCCAGGCTAAAAGCCCGAGCTCTCCCAGGTCCGGTTCTTCAGAATCTCCTGTACCTGCAACTGGTAGGGCTGGCCGGGCTGCCAGTTGCCCGAGTAATGGAAGCCGATGCACCCCCAGAAAACGTAGTCCCATCCGTGTTGTGCGGCGATCTGGTCGACGGTCTGGCCTAAGTAAAGCCAGTTCCCACCGTCGTAAAAGTCGCCATCGTAGCAGGACCGGATGTGGGCGGCGTACCAGTCGACGTTCAACGCTGTGGACTGCATCGTGTCGGGATAACCGCCATGAATGACAGTGCCGGTGCAGTCTTCGTTCTTGATCTGCATCAGACCGTAGGAAGCCTCGCCCACGGGCCCGCATACATCTCCCAGCGTGCTCATGTGCCAGTACGATTCGATGACGGCGTCGGCGCGAATCGTGTCTTCGTCGATGCCCCATTTGCAAGCAGCCCACTGGATGATCTCCGTCGTGGTGCCGGTGAAGTTGCCCGTAACCTTCGCGCGCTTATCACGCCAAAGCGTCCAATAGTTCTCAAGCGACCAGTTATAGGGCGGAGAAGCGACGGTGTGGTTTGCCTGATCATTGTCCGGCCGTGGTTCCCACGAATTGGGCTTGACCGCCGACGAGCAGTAGGCATCCGAGCGAGGAAGATAGGTGGCATGCGCGGGCTCCGTGCTGAAGTAACCGGCTTTGGTTGCCTCCGGGCTGGTCACGGATTGGCCTCCACAGCCAAGCAGGAACGCCAGGGACACCATCGCGTACGAGGTTGCGAACTTTCGCCTTGATCGGCCTGCGAGGCGAGCCGATCGGAAGGGGGTGGAGCGTGTATACACCGTGATCCCCTCGACTGATTGCCAATTGAGACTATCGCGCCCGGAAGAGAGGGCAACGTGCCGAAAGGACTATCGCGATGCGGACTACTCCTCGCTCTGACATGGAACGAAGTGCCATAAGCTAAAGATGGCCAAATGTCAGTCTCTGGCCCGCGACAGGGCATCTGTTGCCCTTGACCCCCGCGAGCTGAGCGCGAGAAATCAAGGCCTCGATCAAGCCCTCAGGAGTGCGCGCATGAACTGGACAAGGAAGCGCCGGCTCAGCTTTGCGCTGGAAACCGATGTTACTGAGCCCTCTGAGATGGGCTTGGCGAGGGTTGTGGTGACCAACGACTTCCACTAGACTTCCGCGCGACAAATCGATGGTGTTCATCGACTAGCCGACGAAATTCCTTCCTGGCCATGTACCAGTGTCTCCCATTGGAATCCCACGCGTACAACTTCTCGGTGCTGGCCGGGAGCCAGCCGGTTCGATCCAGCACTTGCAAGAAAAACTTGCCTCGGGCCAGCATCTTCGGAATTTCACAAGGGAAGAAGTGGTGGCTGGGTGCAGAACCTTTCTTGAGCTCGATGGCGATGCCCTGAACCAGGATCGGCTTCGAGCCGACGTTGGTCACTCGGACCGTGAGCACAGGCGGCAAGGAAGGCTCCAGGCTGTCCACCTGGTACATCCCCTCTACCGTCAGAGGTCCTTGCAAATGAAGGTCGCGTAGGATGTTCCAGCCCAGAGCAATCGTGGCAACGATCGCGCCCCACCAAGCCGCGACATGACTGTGGGAGACATCCGAAGATGTCAGCTTTTCAAGCCAGGGCGGAATGATAGCTAGTGCCACTTTCAGAGCTCTACGGCTGCCCGATGTGTTTTCAGGCGCCCTCTGGGCGGCAGACGGTACCGCTCAAACCGAACCTCTGACCTCCGCTTAGTACTTCTGGCTGACCAGCGCGCCTGCGTCGGTGATGCTGCCCTTCACCAGCTCCGTTTCGATCTTGAGTTTTTGCGAGGGACGCAGATCCACCACGGTTTGAAAAGGCAAGTATCCCGGGAGGGCGACGCGGACCCGGTGTTGTCCGGGCGTAAGCAGCAGAGCTTTTCCCATCCCGTCAAACTCGTTCACGTGTCCGACAAACTGGTCGTCCACAAACACCGCGGCCCGATCGGGATTGGCAGAGATTTTCAACTCCCCCATCGCGCCTGAAGGCGGGATACGGGTGTCCCGGGTGAGAGCAAGCCTGATTTCGTAGACACGGCCCGGCTCCAGCAGCAGCTGCTGGACAGCGTCCTGGTACCAGGCCTGGCGCACCACGATCTCATGCCGTCCCGCGAGCAGGAGCATTTTCCTGTCTCCATTCAACTCTTTCACGTAACCCACGTACTGTCCGTCAACCCAAACACCGGCGTTCTTTTCGGCCTTGTTGTGGGCGACAAAACGCACCTCAGCCAGCACGCGGTTCTCGGCCTGCAGAGGACCGATGAGGCCTATGAAACAGAAAGCTGAAACCACAGACAGACTTGTGATTCGCAACATTTCAACCCCCAAAAGGTAATGATTCAATTATGGTTGGAGTCTACCGCGCCTTGTCGATATGCCGAAGGTTCAGTTTGTGGTCCAGTTACTCGGAAGATTACAGGGGGTCGTCGAAGTTAGTCGGTGAGCATTCGTCGGAGAGGGGGTGTCAGCGCTCGGAATGTACACGGCGATGGGAAGTCCACGCATCGATTACCTGGCCAGGAACTTCTCGGCGGATTCGGCGTCTTAGGTGCCGCTCCGGAACTCCCTGGAGTAATGCTATCCGCGAATGCAAGTTAGAAAAGACAATTACTTTTGGGTCGAAGACTGCTATGGGCAAGTCACCTCGTCAGGTCCAACACGATGTAGGCAATAAAATCTGCCGGCGGGAACTCGGAAGCCTATGTGGCGTGTTGCTGGCAGGTTCTTCCGCAGAAAAAACGTCCTGCGGGCCGCACCTTGAAACCCGTGGGCCCGGCTCAATGGGCATTTGTGGAGCATCCAAGTACCCAGGACGTAGGACCAGGGCCGGGCAGAATTTGCGAGAGACCATTCGACTGGGTTGTTTCGGAGATCACGGAGGGCCTCTCGGGCCCCCCGCGATCCACGGGGTGAGGGTTTAGAGCGAGCGGAGAAAGTTGAGCAGGTCCTGGGCGTCGGACTGGCTCAAGGCGTTGAACTGGTTCACCACGGCATTGGC